>ENA-UPAD01000306-UPAD01000306.1-bioreactor-metagenome-genome-assembly--contig:-NODE-306-length-73064-cov-55.281637_pt1 | contig 73064 bp, 68 predicted proteins | sample MGYA00238179_ERZ772710 | MGnify/ENA primary metagenome ERZ772710 (study PRJEB29004, sample SAMN07631245) | bioreactor metagenome | isolation source: Switchgrass digestor | place: USA: Dartmouth...
AAAAACTGCATAAAAATTTGAGTTTTTGTGTCTACTATATTGACATAAATCCAGACAATGTATCTGGACGCCTGTCAGAAGAACGTTATGCAAAGCTGTCTGCGGACTACGAGGCCGAGCAGAAGGATTTACAGAATAAAGTAGTTAATTTACAACAAGAATTGTCCGCAGAAGAACAGCAGGCAGAGGATACCGGCCAGTTTCTTAAAACGGTTAGGAAGTATACAGACATACAAGAGCTTACGCCGACAATTCTAAATGAGTTTATATCAAAGATTATCATCCATGCACCTGACAAAAGCAGTGGTAAACGTAAGCAGAAAGTGGAAATTATCTACAATGGCGTAGGCATACTGGATATACCTGAATTAACCGATGAAATACTACGAAAAAACAGACAGACGGCGTAACCTCATTGCTACACCGTCTACTATAAAACTTAAACTTCCTTATGTCACACCCTCTTTGGCCCGGCTTTTTATTAAAATTCTTTTTTATTGTATATGGAAATTGAAACGAATATGGATAGTATAAAAATAATGATAATGGCAACAGGTGAGAAATATAAAAGAGGTTTTAATGCTTCTTCATCTGGTAATTTTATTCCTAAATTTGAAAGAAATACTAGAAGCATGGTTGGAGCGAATAATATAATTATCATTAAAGTACGGCCTTTTTCAATTCCGAATTTAAAAAGTACTGGAAAAACAAAAGCTATTAATAGTAGTACAGAACTTAGAATGCTTATATCCGCTATAATACTTTCCATTAACAATTCTTTATTGAATAATAAACTGGATACGATGGAGATTATAAAAGCTATTAAGGCAAATATTAGACCGAGTATATATCTGCTGAGTACTAAATCTTTTCTGGATAATGGCATCGTCAGGGCATACCTGTCCCAATTATTTTTTTCATCATAAGCCATTGCAGTGATGGGAAGCATAACTGCTAGTATGGAGAGCATTGAACTGAACATAGTAGCATTGCCATTGGCTCTACTCAGGAAAAAGTAAAATATTAAAAGAATAACATATACCTTGGAATGCCTTTTTAAATTATAAATATCTTTTAATATAAGACCTGTCATACCATCTGCTCCTTTATATAAAATATCATAATATCTTCAATATCCGCCTTGTCTATAACATAGTTTCCCTTTAGCTCATTCTTTAAAACTAATGCTTCTATTCCAAATTTATTTTTCCTTACTCCTTTAATGACAGCAGGATTGACTTGCTCAAATTCTTCTTCTGTACATTTTAATATTCCATAGCGCTCTAATAATTCATCTTTAGGCTCTGAAAGTACAATCTTGCCTTTATGGATAAAGGTGATATAATCGCAGATTTTTTCTAAATCGCTGATAATATGAGAAGAAACAAAGATCGAATGGGATTCATCCTGAATAAATTCTAAAAATATATCTAGAATCTCTTCTCTTACAATGGGGTCCAGACCGCTGGTTGCTTCATCTAAAATGAGTATTTTAGAATCATGGGATAGGGCAACGGCTATGGCTAGTTTCATTTTCATGCCTCTTGAATATTCCTTGATTAATTTACTTTCAGCGATTGAGAATTTCTGAATAAAGCTGTGGAACTGATCCTCATCCCAGGTTTTATATACTTTTTTCATGATTTTATTAATTTCTCTTGCATTTAAGTTTTCAGGAAAACATAATTCGTTCATGACAACACCTATGTTTTCTTTGATGGAATTTAATTCGGTCTTGTTATCTTTTCCTAAAATCGTAATTTTTCCTTCATCCCGCTTCACTAGATCCATAATCAGTTTGATTGTAGTGCTTTTCCCAGCTCCGTTTTCTCCTATAAAGCCCATGATACAGCCTTTGGGCAAATAAACGTTGATATGATCCAATTTAAAATCTTTATACTCTTTAGTTACATTTTCTAAAGTCAATGCGTATTCCATACATTACTCTCCTTTATACATCAGTGTCAGCATTTCAATTAATTCTTCCAAGCTGATTCCGTAGAGATTAGCCAAATCAATAATTTCCTGCATATGATTTTCAATTTCTTTCAGTTGCTGTTCCTTAATCAACTCCAGATTTTTGGAAGCAACAAAGCTTCCTTTGCCTGTAATAGAAACAATAAAACCTTCTTTTTCTAATTCCTCATAAGCTCGTTTTGTTGTAATTACACTGATTCTGAGTTCTTTAGCCAGAAGCCTCATGGATGGAAGAGCATCACCTTCATTGAGTTCACCCGAAATAATCAGTGCTTTGATCTGAGATACAATTTGCTCATAAATAGGTTGATTGCTTGAGTTGCTTATAATTATGTTCATCGTTATCACCATCGTTATATTGTATATACTCATTATATACAATATAACAACTTTGTCAATAACATTTGGAAAAGTTATTCCTATCTTTTTTGTGTATGTTTTTGAGGTTCAAATATTCAATAAATGAAAACAGTATGAAGGTAGATGTCAATGAATCCATTAAATCTAATACGGAAAAAGAAGTGAAAGAAGAAGCAGGGTTGGATGTTATTGCCGATCGTGTTATTGCAATTCAGGATCGCAATAAGCATAATGTACCAATCTATGCTTATGGCATCTGTAAAGTCTTTGTATTGTGTAAACTTGTTGGAGGAAGTTTTGCTAAGAATTCCGAAACCTTGGAAAGTGGATATTTTTCTCTGGATGAATTGCCTAAGCTGGCGGAAGAAAAAAATACCAGAGAGCAAATTGCGATGTGTTTTCGGGCAGCCATGGATCCACAATGGAAAGTTTTATTCGATTAAAGGAGCAAACTGTAGAAAATATTTTTTAATTATTTATAAGATGAGCTCGTAACCCTTTTAGAGGTAAGGCAGATGATCCTTTATACTCTAAAAGGGTTTTTATTTAATCAATGTTAAGAAAATCTTAAGATTTGCATATGGGCGTTGTTAAGATTTAATTGATATTATTCTTTTAGCACAAATTGAAGGGGTGATATAATATGAGAAAATACATATGCAGGAGTGATTGTATTGAATATATTGATCTGTGATGATGACAAGGCTATTGTAGATGGAATAGCTATTTATTTAGAAAATGAAGGATATAAAATATTCAAAGCATATAACGGATTGGAAGCTATACAAATAGTCAGAGACAAGCCAATTCATCTTATTATTATGGACATTATGATGCCTAAGATGGATGGCATACGGGCTACGATAAAAATCAGAGAGGAGAAAAATATACCTCTGATCATGCTTTCTGCCAAATCGGAAGATACAGATAAAATACTTGGACTCAATATGGGAGCGGATGATTATGTCACAAAGCCTTTTAATCCTTTGGAGCTTATTGCCAGAGTTAAATCTCAGCTGAGAAGATATACAAGCCTGGGAAGCCTTGAAACCAAGACCAATGTATATAAAACAGGGGGATTGGTAGTCGATGACGAAAGCAAAACCGTAACCGTAGACGGAGAGGAAATTCGTCTTACTCCGGTGCAATACAGGATATTAAGACTTTTAACAGCTAATGCCGGAAGAGTGTTTTCCATAGAGGAAATTTATGAAAAAGCATGGAATGAACCAGCGATTAACCCGGAAAATACAGTGGCAGTTCATATAAGAAAAATAAGAGAAAAAATAGAAATTAATCCAAAAGAACCAAAATATTTGAAGGTGGTGTGGGGAATTGGATACAAAGTGGAGAAATTATAGTCATTCCATCGTAACGAAAATAATTACATTTGTGATGGTGATTACATGTTTTACGGGTGTTATTACATCTTTATTGAATATAGCGTTATTAGAAAATAATGACATTAAAATGGCTTTTCAAGAAAGTTATTTTCATAGTGTCAGCTATATGTCAGAAACCAATACGATTTTAAAAGATTTAAAAATGCTTACAGAGCAATATAAAAGTGAAGAACATATTTTAAACGGTGGAAGCATTTCAGAAGATGAAATGAGAAATACAGAAATAGAATTATTTTATGATTTTCAAAACAACTCAAAAGACTATAATCCTAATTTAAGTGAAGAGGAAAATTATGTTTTGTTTAAAGAGGTATACGCAGATAAGATTATTAAGGCAAAGGAAAAAATGATTAAAGAGGAGTTAAGGCAGTATCATTTGCTCCTCAAACGGATAGAAAATTATGAAGGAGTTTTATACTATATTAACGATGGTACAAATATCTATAAGAATACAACCAATATATCAAAAGAATATTTTAAATCCCATCCTTCTTATATGATTTTTGAAAATTATGAACAAGAAGTTTATCCATTAGAAATTTATAATAACAGATATTATTATTGGATTGCATCAACGATTGATCAGGCAGGTATAGATGATCACGTGATGTATATTGCTTTTACAGAAGACTTTATAAATCCTAGAATAGAACAATGGAAGTCCGATAAAGTAATAGCTGCCAATAGTTTATATCGACTGGCAGGATTCTTATTGGGATTGATCGTGTCATTTTTATATTTAGCATGGATTATTGGAAGAAAGTCCTTTAGAGATCAGGAAGTACATTTGAATGTTGTTGATAACCTATATACTGATATCAATTCGGTATTGTGCCTAGGACTTATAATGTTGTGGTTTTTACTATTAGACGGTTGGGATATTCGAAACTATTCAATGGTAATCATTCCTATAACTGTACCTATCGCTACAGTGGGTTTAATATTAGTTCTGTCCTTGATCAAGCATTTTAAAAATAGAACTTTTATAAAGCATACCTTAGTTTTTCGAATTTTATATAGTGTCTACCAATTTATAAAGAAAGTATACGATAGCGGAAACCTTGGAGTAAAAGTTATATTATTAGTAATTGGCTATCCTATTCTAGTGGCTATAACCATCTTTATATTTCCAGTGACGATAGGTGCAGCGGCTTGGTTTGCACTAAAAAAGATAAGAGAATTTTATGCCATTAAAGAAGGAGTAGAAATCATTAAAAACGGGGATATTCAACATACTATAGAGATTGATAGTAAGGGAGAGTTTAAAAGTCTTGCAGACAATATAAACAGTATTACCGATGGTTTAAAAAATGCTGTAGAAAACGAACTTAAAAGTGAACGGTTAAAAACGGAACTCATTACCAATGTGTCTCATGATATTAGAACACCTTTAACGGGCATTATCACCTACGTTGGTTTATTAAAGAAGGAAACGGATCCGTCAAAAGTACAAGAATATATTGAAGTACTGGATCAAAAGGCCCAAAGGCTAAAGATTTTAACCGATGATTTGTTTGAAGCAGCCAAGGCTTCCAGTGGAAACATTCCAACCCATTTAGAGAAAATAAATATTGTTTCTTTGCTCACTCAGGGCTTAGGAGAGATGAATGATAAGATTGAAGCCAGTCAGCTGGATTTTAAGATGAGCCATCCCAAGGAAGCGATATATATAAAGGCTGACGGACGGCTTTTTTGGAGATCGGTCGAAAATTTATTATCTAACATATTTAAATACGCGCTTCAAGGTTCGAGGGTATATATAGACATTGAGGATTTAGGTGACGAAGTACTCCTTGCTTTAAAAAATATTTCAGCCTATGAGCTTAATATTTCTGCCGATGAATTAATGGAGCGTTTTACAAGGGGAGATGAGTCCAGAAGCAGTGAAGGCAGTGGATTAGGTCTGTCCATTGCTAAAAGCTTGATAGAAATTCAAAAAGGAAGATTTGATATACAAGTTGACGGTGATTTGTTTAAGGTAATGATTTATATGCCAAAGTATTATGAGTAAAATCAAGTGATCTTATAATGTCATAATCCTATTTACCATTATTTTTACTTTTTAATTCAAGAGCCAAAAAGGCTCTTTTTTTATAAGCAATTTTTTATTTGTTGAAAAATTATAAAAAGAATGCCCGTGAAACAGGAAGGGAAAATAACGTTTTCGTTTATATTTTAATTCAATATTGAGAAGAAATGAGTTAATTTAGCTTAGATTCGTTAATACAAAAGAATTGATTTGTGTAAAAAGGAGTTGTTAGATTAGATAGATTTAGGGAAAATTAATACAAATAATTATGTTTAAATCATTTATATTAAGGAATATACACAAAAGCGATATGCAATAAAAGAAAAAGGTTATCAAAAATATATAAATCAGGCAATATAATACAATAATTTGCAAGATAATTTAATGAAAATATTTAAGTGATGATATATACTAATTTAAGTAACAATTTACTTAAATTAAGGAGGTAAAACTATGAAATGGAAAAGGTTATTAAGTTTATTTCTTGTAACCGGAATGGTAATTTCAGCAACTGCTTGCAGTGGTAGTAAGCAAAGTATGACTACAGGAGATCTCGGACAACCAAAAGTGGCAGAAGGAGAAAAAGGAAAAAGCGGTGAATTAGAAGTTCCAGCTATTTATGACATCAAGTTAGGAGAGGATTTTAAAGACCTTAAAGCAGATATTCATATTTTAACACATAGAACAGATATTGTAGATACTGTTTATGCAGGCTATGCAGAAGAATTTAGGAAACTATATCCCAATATTAATATTGAATATGAAGCTATAACGGATTATGCAGAAACAGCTACACTTCGTTTAACAACTGGAGATTGGGGAGATATTTGCTTTATACCAACATCAGTAGATAAAAGTGAATTACCAAACTATTTTATACCTTTTGGAGATGCAGATAAAATTTCTGAGATTTATAATTTCACTAATAATTATCGTTACAGTGGACAAATATATGGGATTCCATATATTGGAGTTGCTCAGGGAATTGTATATAACAAAAAAGTCTTTGAAAAAGCAGGTATTACAGAGTTACCAAAGACTCCAGAAGAATTTTTGAATGCATTACAAAAGATTAAAGATAATACAGATGCTATACCAATGTATTCCAATTTCGCAGCAAAATGGACAATGGGGGCCTGGGATGCATATATTGGAGGAACAGCTACAGGTGATCCAGATTTTATGAATAAGCTTCCACATCTAAGAAATCCATTTTCTAAAAGAGAAAATATGACAGGTCCATATGCAGTTTATTATATTTTATATGAAGCAACAAAAAGAGGTCTTATTGAGGCGGATCCATCCACAACTGATTGGGAAAGCAGTAAGGGTATGATGAACAGAGGTGAAATTGGAACGATGGTTCTTGGTTCATGGGCTGTAAAGCAAATGCAAGAAGCAGACGATCATCCAGATGATGTAGGGTATATGCCATTCCCCATTACAGTTAATGGGAAGCAATATGCTACTGCAGGAGGAGACTATGCATATGGTATAAATAAGGATATTTCTAAAGAAGAACAGATCGCTTCTCTCCTTTATGTTAAATGGCTGCTTGAAGAATCACCTATATTTGAAGATGAAAAAAGTGTTCCAGTACTTAAGAATGCACCAATGCCAAGTATACTCGACTCTTTTGCAGGGGTGGAATTTGTAATTGATAATCCGTCAAAAGAAGGAGAAGAAACATTGTTTGATGATATTAATAATGAATCTGAAGTTGGAATCAACAACAATGACTATAAAGTTTGTCAAATTCTAGAACATGCTTTATATGGTACAAAAGCCTTTGATGATATTATGAATGAATGGAATGAAAAATGGTCTAAGGCTCAGGAAAAATTGAATATTGAAATTTACGAGAAATAGATTTTACGAGAGAATGTATTATATAAATCAGGGCTAACTTCTATTTCATATTTGTAGATTCTTTATCACAGTTGGGGTGGGATTTGGTCAGATCCACTCTATTATTGATTTTGAACTCATTTAATATGCGGATAAGACTCTGCCTATTTGCAGCTTACTATTTTTATACGGGGTGAAATTTCGATGAAAGAAATAAATGAACAATTGAAGAAGATTTACTATGGAGCATATCGCATTTGCGAAACTGAGGATAGATATTTACAAACATTTCAATATACTCAGCAGCAGATGGAGTATTTTAAGCAAATTTCGGAAGAATGGTATGCCAGATCTAAGGCTTCTAATGCAAAAACCCTTGAGTTTACTACAAGTGCAACACAATTTTCTTTTGAGTACAAATTTATATGGATTGAATCAGAGGATTCTATTGAACTTGCAATTGACGGATTGATCACAAAAATATATTACGTAAAAGATTTAGAGAAAGAGGGAAAATTATCTTTTGAAATGCCTGCCGGAGAAAAGAAAGTCGTAGTCTATTTGCCTGTTGATGCCACCATTCTGATACGCAATTTTGAGATCAATGGAGATGTGCTTCCTGTGGAAAAAAAGGAGAAAGTTCTGTGGATGGGAGATTCTATAACACAAGGTTGTGGTCCATTACGTTCCGGGCAGACCTATGTCAGTGTGGCTAATCGTTTGCTTAACTATGATATTATTAATCAGGGGATAGGTGGATACGTATATGATAAAAATATACTTGTTCCTATGGAAGGATATTCTCCTGATAAAATTATTGTTGCATTGGGAACAAATCAATACAGAACAGAAAGTATGGAGGCTATAGAAGAATATTATGAAAGATTATCAGAAGTTTATGGGAATACGCCAGTACTTTGCATCACACCAATTTGGAGAGGGGACTTGCCAGATGCAGAGGAGGTACTTGCAGAGTTTTGTCAAAAGATTAAAGAGATCTGTGCCAAGTATTCCAATATTACTGTAATTGAAGGTTTTAGCCTTGTACCCCATGCATCCGAATATTTCGTAGACAATCTCCATCCTAATGCACTTGGTTCAGAGGTCTATGGAAGAAACCTTGTATTGGCAATGCAGGAAGTAAGATTTTAAGATTTAATAAATCTGCAAATTAATGTATAGGGGAGGGGAAAATATGTTTGCAAAAAAAATAAAAAGGTTTTATGCAGTTTTATTAATTTGTGTCATGATAGGAACGTTATTGCCTGTAAAATGGACTTTTGCTTTAGATAAGGAGCTTTTAAAATTTGAATTTAGCTCTCCTGATGACATTATTTCATGGACTAATGGAGGATCTTGGGAATATTCCGGGAGATTAGATATTGGCTATGATGATGTCCTAAAGGCAATGAAGGTTGATTTGGATTATTCCAACAATGCAAATGCCTCATGGAGCGAAGCCAAAATAGCCTGTAGTTTTCCGTCAGAACAAGATTTGTCAGGATATAATCAAGCATCATTTGATTTCATTTATGATCCTGCTCAGATGACAAAAGGATCTTTTGCAATTAAGATAGTAGCAGGAAATAAAGATGCAATAAGTTCTGTTGAACTGGTCAATGCTCAAGATTATGGAAACGGACTTAAAAAGGTTACAGTGGTTTTAGAATTTAAAAATGATGAAAATAGGGTGTCAGATTTAATCCTTGGCATAGTAGGTCAGAATACAGATTATAAAGGTGCAGTATATATAGACAATATCACATTTGCATATAAAGAAGTAGAAGATATGTATGTTGTAGCAACAAAAAGTATAATTGAACAAACGCCAATTGCTGTAAATAAAGATTCAATCGTTGCCAATGGAATTACTCAAAAGACACCGGATAAAGTAAAACTTGTAGATGATAAGGCAATTAAGGCAACAGCGCAGTTATACGCATATCTTGAAGCGATTGGAAAAACAGATTCAGTACTGTTTGGCCATCAAAATGATATTAATCACAAAGCTGGCAGTGTTAGCGGAGGAACTGAATCGGATGTTAAGGATATAACAGGTTCTATAGCAGCGGTATATGGTGTGGATAGTCTTTCTCTTACAGGAGCTGATTTTGATTCGATTAGTTGGGAAACACCGTTGGCAGAACGTGTAGCTGCTGTAGCAGAAGGTACAAAGAAGGCGGTTGAACAAGGAGCAATTGTCGCACTTACTTCGCATATGCCTAATTTTGAAATAATCGCTAAAAGAGTAGAGAATCAGAAGCCAGGGGATCATACATCGGACACAGTAGGAATATTGGAAGATGGAAGTTACAACTTTTCTGGTTATTCTTCACCAGTATTGACTGGAGATATTGTAACCAGAATTATGCCTGGACAAGATTTAAACAAATATTATACGGCATATTTAGACATGATTGCCGCTTATGCAAAAGCGCTTGAAAAGGACAATATCAGTGTATTGTTCAGGCCTTTTCATGAAAATACAGGAAGCTGGTTCTGGTGGGGCAAAGCTTTTTGTGATGCAGAAGCATATAAAAATTTATACAGATATACTGTAGAATATCTGAGGGATGAAAAAGATGTACACAACTTTATTTATGTTTATGGACCTGGCAGCGAAGCGAACAGTGTTGAAGACTATGAAGAACGTTATCCCGGGGATGAATATGTAGATATGGTTGGATTTGATATGTATCATTCACAGCCTGCAGAAGGGGACTTATTTATTAAAAATCTAAAAGATCAAATTAACATTGTTGGCACATTTGCAAAACAGCATAATAAATTATTTGCAGTGACAGAAACAGGAGTAGCCAATGGTAATCTGGCACTTCTTAAAACAGGGAATGAAAGAAAAGATTGGTTTAATGAAGTGTTAGAAGCTGTGGCTCCATCCGAAGCTTGTTATTTTTTAGTTTGGGCGAACTGGGGAGAAGATGGTGCCTTCTATACGCCATATGTAACAAGTAAAGCAAGTAATACAATTAAAGGGCATGAAATGTTGGATTATTTTATTGATTTTTATAATGACGGGCGTTCTGTCTTTGCCAAAGAAATGGGGGATTTTTCAGAAATAGAAGTTACTGTTGATTCAAATGATAAGGTATATGGTTATTTTAGATCACCTGTTTCCGGCAGCTATGCGCTGGATACAATGGATGTTGAAGCAAGTGTATTTAATATTGATGATGAAAGTAATACAGATGTGAAATTTGTTGCAAAAAATAAAGCTGGTGACTTGATACAAGAAGTTCCGGCAATAAAAAAATCGGATAACAGATATTCTGCACAATTAACGAAAGAGCAAATTGCACAGCTTGGAGAAACGTCCGGGACCCTTGCTTTGGTTGTTAATGATGAAGTGATAAGTAAGATTAATCTTAAATATAATATGCAGAAACCAGTTGTTGATCCTTTTGTCATTGGCAGTTTCGAAGATTACTATGGTGAAGATTTGATTTTAAGATCCGTTTGGAATACAGGAAATGGTACAGGGTGTACAGTTGAACCTTCGTTGTCAGAGACGAATAAATATGCGGGACAATATGGTTTGGAATTCAAGTATAAACTTATTGCAGGCGGATATGCTGGAGTAGTTAAAACTATAGAAACGGACTGGTCCAGCAAGAATGCATTGCAGTTATGGATATTGCCTGATGGCAAGAAGCAAAAAGTCGTTATCCAGGTTCAATCTGCAGGAGAGGCTTTTGAAGTATACCTTAATGAATATCCTGAATTTAATGGTTCAACAGAACCTATGCTTGTGACGATTCCGTTTTCAAGTTTTGCAGGAAGAGACAATAAAAATGCTATTTTTGATCCGAGTAATATTCAAAGTTTTGGGTTATGGTGTAATGCTATTTTGCCTGAAGGGGCAGATAGTCAGATATTTGTGCTGGAATCTGTGATATATTATGATGAGATTAAAGCAGTTACTTCTGATGTAGCAAAAGTTACCTTTACTCCAATAAATTAAAATATTTACGTATATGAAGAAATAGTTCCTTGTCTAAAATGATAGACAAGGAATTATTTTGTTTAATTGATAAATAAATTAAATTTAGCTTGATTCAATTGCTAAATTAGCTTGATTTAATGATTAGAGTAAGTTAGAATATAGTAAAACAGGATTCTTATTCGAAATTTTAAGTAAGAATTATTTTGGATTGTTTTATAAAAAATGTATTCTTATTTTAGATTCTATGGATTATGCAATAAAGGAGATAATGTATGGCTAAATCAGTGAGATTAATAGATATCGCCAAGAAATTAGGAGTTAGCAATGTAACGGTTTCTAAAGCTTTAGCAGATAAAGACGGCGTAAGTGAAGAAATGCGGCAGAAAATTAAGGCCTTGGCGGCAGAGATGGGATATAAACCAGCATCTGTGTCAAAACCTAAAACAGGCACTGGAAACATAGGAGTCCTTATTCCTTCTCGGTTTATTGAGAAAGCTGGGTCATTTTATTGGACTATGTATGAGGAAGTTATTACGAAATTGAGTGCCAATGGCTATTATGGCATTATAGAAAAATTAACTCAGGAAGACGAGGATTCCAAAAAACTTCCTAAGATGATACAGGATCATAAAGTGGATGGAGTAATTATTATTGGTCAGACAAAGGATAGGTATTTGGATTTTCTCTGGAATTCAGGGACTGTTCCAATTATGTGTATGGATCATTATAATACCCACATGGAGTATGATACAGTGATTTCAGATGGTTACTATGGAATGTACGTTTTGACGAATTACTTAATAAAAATGGGTCACAAAGATATTGCTTTTGTAGGAACTCCTCTTGCGACGAGCAGTATTACAGACAGATATTTTGGTTATCAAAAAGCTTTGCTTGAAAATGGAATAAAGTTGAGAGAGGAATGGATTATACCGGATAGAGTCAGAGAAACGAATATATGCTTTGAAATAACTTTACCAGAAAAGATGCCTACTGCTTTTGCCTGTAATTCTGATTTTACTGCCAGTATGCTCATTAAAAAATTAGTGGAAAAAGGATTATCAGTTCCCAAAGATGTATCTGTAGTTGGATTTGATGATTATCTCTTCCCTAATGTGACGGATTTAAAGATAACATCCTATGCTGTGGACATGGATAAAATGGCAGGTTTATGTGTGAAGACATTACTTAAAAAAATAAAAGGAAAAGATTATGTTAAAGGCGTTCAGATTGTAACGGGTCATATGGTTATAAAAGAAAGTGTAAAAAACTTGAATGCAAGAAATAGCAGAGAAAGTTAATCCTAACGTTCTCTGCTATTTTTTTGTTTGTCTGTATAACATGGATTTTATTCTTCCAGGTACTGTATTGCATTTGAACGGCAAAGTTTTCGGTAATGCATAGGAGTAACGCCTGTGGATTTTTTGAAAAGATTGATAAAGTGATTAATATTTTCTATGCCAACTTTTAATGCAATTTCATTAATAGTATCATCAGTATTTCTAAGAAAAGATTTTGCAGCTGAAATTCTCTGCAGAATTAAATAGTTGATCGGAGAATGATTTAAAAATTTTGTAAAATCACGAATAAGTTTATATTTACTGATGTGATATTGTTTCGCAAGTTCTTCTAAATTGTACTGCTCTCTGTATTTTTCATCGAATAATTTTTTTATTTCTAAAATATAGGCTGGTATTTTATTTAAACGGTCCAAATCCTTTTCTTTTGAAACAATTAATTGTGTGAGTAAATCAGTTATCAGTTTGGAAGCGATCATCTCCTGGGTCTCTGTAATAGATGTATAGCATTCAAATATTTTTTTAACGATAGAAATGAGACTGATATCTGAAATATTAGGGCATACAACGTAATCATCCTGATGATACAGCTTGTAATAGGCCAAGAGACTTGGACCATTAATAAACAGAGCTTTGAAATGCCAATGCTTTAATTTTTGTGCACTTAATACAGAGTAATTATTACAGTCAAAGAAGGCAAAGGAATCAGGATTTAAAATATATGTTTTCTCTTTATAGTTTAATTGCCCCTGACCTTCTACAGTATGCAATAAGCAATACATATCGAGAGGCTGCAACGCCAGATAAAATGGAAATGTAACGAAAGTATTTATTAATAATTTGGCAAAATACCAATGCTTTTCTGCAAAAGGAGAAACATCGATTAATTGCAAAAGATTTTGATCTATGGTGTGAGAGGTTAAATTTGAATGTTCTTTGAGGTAATTGATTAAGTTTTGAAAATAATCTTCAAACATATTGACTCCTCTTTCAGATTTATAGTGTTGATTATATTATATTTTTTTATTGAGCATCAATCAAGTTAATTTAACTTAATTATCATAAATTAAATTTGTTAAATAAAGATAAGTATATATATCAAAAAAGGGAAAACAAGACATAGGTAGATTGAATAGACACAAAAAAATTAATTAAACTTGCTGTTTTTAAACTATTAATCCTAAGGGATATACACAAACACAATAGTGAATAAAAGAGAAAAGTTGGTCAAAATATATAAAGTGTGCAATATAGTATGATAATTTGCAATATAATAGGATGTATTTTTTTAAGTAATGTTTTATACTAATTAAGTAATAATTAAGTTAAAAACGGGAGGTAAAAATTATGAAGCTGAAAAAATTTTTAAGTTTGCTTCTGGTGACAGGAATGGTTATCTCAACAGTTGCATGCAGCGGAAATGGACAAAATACAACATCAGATACGGCTGAACAATCAAAAGTGACAGAAGATGGTAAGCAACAGAGTGGAGAATCAGAAGTTCCAGCGATTTATGACATCAAATTAGGCGAAGATTTTAAAGATTTAAAAGCAGATATTCATGTTTTAACGGACAGGACAGATATTGCAGACACTGTTTATGCAGGTTATGCAGAAGAATTTAAAAAGTTATATCCCAACATTAATGTTGAATATGAGGCTATAACAGACTACGCAGAAGCCGTTACGCTTCGTTTAACAACAGGAGACTGGGGAGATATTTGCTTTGTTCCGACATCAGTAGATAAAGATGAGTTCCCCAATTATTTTATTTCTTTTGGTGATGCGGACAAAATTTCTGAGCTTTATAATTTCGCAAGTAGATATCGTTATGACGGACAGATTTATGCAATTCCAAATGGCGGAAATGCTCAGGGGATAGTGTATAACAAAAAAGTTTTTGAAAAAGCAGGGATTACAGAGATGCCAAAAACACCGGATGAATTCTTGGATGCCTTGCAAAAAATTAAAGACAATACGGACGCTGTTCCAATGTATTCAAATTTCGCAGCAAAATGGACAATGGGAGCCTGGGATGCTTATATCGGAGGATCTGCTACAGGAGATCCGGACTTTATGAATAAACTTCCACATCTAAGAAACCCATTTTCAAAAAGAGAAGATATGACAGGTCCATATGCCGTTTATTATGTTTTATATGAAGCAACAAAAAGAGGGCTTATTGAAGATGACCCATCTACAAGTGACTGGGAAAGCAGTAAGGGTATGATGAACAGAGGTGAAATCGGAACAATGGTTCTTGGCTCCTGGGCTGTAAAACAAATGCAGGAAGCAGGAGACAATCCCGATGATGTAGGCTATATGCCATTCCCTATTACGGTTAACGGAAAGCAGTACGCTACTGCAGGAGGAAATTATGCATATGGCATCAATAAAGACATTTCTAAAGAAAGACAAATTGCTTCTCTGATTTATGTCAAATGGTTGCTTGAAATGTCACCCATATTTGAAGATGAAGGAAGTATTCCGGCACTTAAGAATGCACCTATGCCAAGTGTGCTTGACTCTTTTAAAGGAGTAGAATTTGTAATTGATAACCCACCAAAAGAAGGAGAAGAAACATTGTTTGATGATGTGAACAATGAATCCGAAATTGGAATCAACAATAACGACTACAAAGTTTGCCAAATTCTGGAACATGCTTTGTATGGCACCAAATCTTTTGATGACATTATGAATGAATGGAACGAAAAATGGTCCAAGGCTCAGGAAAAACTGAATGTTGAAGTTTACCAATAACAGACTTCAGGAGAGGACAAATACATGAGTCAGAGGCTGCTTCTGACTCATGTTTATAATAGGAGGGGCATTATGGAGCAAAAAGACGTGAGTGAATTGGTTGTAAAAAAAACATTTAGTTTTAAAAAGTGGATCAAGAGTATGGAAGCACAACGTATATTGGTCATCGTAACTTTTATGTTTGTGCCATTGCTGCTTCTCATTGTTTTTACTTATCTTCCTTTTTTTAAAATGGTCCAATTCAGCTTTTATGACATGAAATATATTGGTGCAAGAAAATGGGTAGGTCTGCAAAATTATATAGATGTTTTTAAACGGGACGATTGCTTTAAAGCATTGAGCTTAAGCCTTTATTATATAGGAGGAGCTTTTGTTCAGTTAGTTTTGGCCTTATATTTTGCGACAATTTTAAGTTTTAAAACCAGAGGAGCGTCTTTCTTTAAAGGAGCAATGTTTTTTCCGTATTTGGTTTGTGGTATAGCTGTTGGTTTTATTTTTAGATTCTTTTATACAAGAGGATATGTATTGGACACCATTCTGACATGGATTGGATTTGATTTGGAAAGTTTACCGTATTGGTTAAAAGACACACGGATTAATAATATATCCCTGGTAGCTACATCTGTCTGGAGATATTTAGGACAGAATATGGTTCTTTTCCATGGTGCGATCATGTCTGTGGATAAAGAAATGTACGAAGCAGCAGATCTGGATGGAGCTAATAAATGGCAAAGATTCAGATACATTATTTTACCAAGTATTAAGACCATTGTTGTATTAAATATGATTCTCTCCATTAGCGGATCATTGAGTGCATTTGAGCCGCCTTATGTTATTACCAATGGTACCATGGGAACAGGTACGTATTTCGTAATTATGCACAGAATTGCCCATGAAAATCAGAAAGTAGGTTTGGCTTCTGCTATGGCGGTTGTGCTTTTCGGAATTATTATTTTATGTACTATAGTGCAAAAGCTCGTTATTAATTGGCTATTTACCGACGGAGATGAAGATGAAAGCAAGGCAGCCAAAAAACAGAAAAAGTTCAGTTTTCTAGAGGTGCAAAAAGGGGTAGAGAGATGAGTGCTATGAAAAAATTTGAAAAATATTTATTGGGATTTTTAAAATATGCCTCTTTGTGCTTGGGTGTATTTTTCACGACGATTCCTGTAATTGTTTGTATTTTCACTGCTTTTAAAACGGAAAAAGAGTATGCATCGACGAATGTTATGACGTTTCCAAAGAGTTGGACTAACTTTGAAAATTTTATTGTTGCATGGAAAAAAGCCAATATGTTGGTAGCGTTCAGGAATACATTCATCGTATTAATTGTTGTACTTACAGGGTCTGTTTTGATTGGAGCCATGCTTGCATATATATTAAGCCGATTTAAATTTCGTGGAAATGGATTGATAAGAAATCTGTTTTTGTTTGCAACATTAATTCCAGGAATCGCAACGCAGGTTACTGTATATGAAATTATGTACGGCTTAGGACTGATCAATAAATTATATGGATACATTATTGTTATGTTAGGAACAGATGTTATTTCCATATATATATTCATCCAATTTTTTGAGAACATCCCTAAGTCTTTGGATGAATCTGCCATTGTAGACGGATGCAGTTATTTTGGAATATTTTTTAAAATTTTATTTCCTCTTTTAAGACCTGCTATTGTTACAGTTATGATTTTAAAAGGAGTAGGTGTTTACAATGAATATTATATGGCTAATTTATACCTGCATTCCAAAGAACTTGTAACCGTATCCACTTCCCTATATATATTTACCGGACCTTATGGAAACCAATATAACTACATTACTGCAGGTGTACTGATTACAATGTTACCGGCACTTATTATATTTATTCTGTGTCAGAAACAAATTTACAGTGGATTAACGATGGGTGCTGTAAAAGGATAAAATGATTATGTTTGAAAAGGAGAGCTAAGAAAATATGAATGACGTGAAATTAATCTGCCCACAGGTAAAAAATATGCCATGGCAAGATCCCCCTGAGAAAATCCTTAATGCTCCGTTTTGGAGATATAAAAGTAATCCTATTATAGGAAGAAATCCAGTAAAAAATGTAGCCAGAATCTTTAATAGTGCAGTAATACCCTATGAAGATGCATTTATTGGTGTTTTTCGTGGTGAACAAGTAAATGGAATTCCACACATTTACTTGGGAAGAAGCAAAGATGGAATACATTGGGAATTTGAAGAAGAAAAAATTCTGTTTGAAGATGAAGATGGAAATCCATTTATGCCAAGATACGCCTATGATCCACGACTGGTTAAAGTAGAAGATACTTATTATCTGATTTGGTGTCAGGATTTTTATGGTGCAGCGATTGGTATGGCAAAAACAAAAGACTTTAAAAAATTTGTAAGAATTGAAAATCCATTTCTTCCTTTTAATCGTAATGCGGTATTATTCCCACGAAAAATCAACGGTAATTTTGTAATGCTCAGCCGACCCAGTGACAGTGGCCATACACCCTTTGGTGATATTTTTGTGAGTGAAAGTCCTGATATGGTTTATTGGGGCAAACACCGTCATGTTATGTCAAAAGGAGAAGAATGGTGGCAGTCTCTAAAGATTGGAGGTGGGGCGGCTCCTATTGAAACGACTGAAGGATGGTTATTATTCTACCATGGAGTTACTGGTACTTGTAACGGCTATGTGTACAGCATGGGTGGTGCAATATTAGATATTAACCAGCCTTCTGTTGTAAAATACAGATGTGAAAATTTCTTGCTGACCCCGGAAGAGTGGTATGAAGAGCAGGGTTTTGTACCGAATGTTGTTTTTCCTTGTGCAACGATTTGTGATGGAGAGACAGGAAGAATTGCCATTTACTACGGAGCAGCAGACAGTTATGTTGGTTTAGCATTTACTACAGCAGACCAAATTGTCAAATATATTAAAGAACATAGCGTTTTAAGAAAAACGGATACAGAAATCGGCAGAAGATAGAGAAGAAAGATGGAATAAAACCATATGATTCGTTTCAAGGTGAAACGAATCATATTTATATTTACGTAAAAAAGGATTGAACTGGAAAAGGAGATGGATATATGGGTATAACGTATTATGAAAAAGACAGAGTGTTTAAATTAGACACCCCATCCACCACTTATTTAATAGGAATTGTAGATGATGAAAATTTTGTAGGACATATGTACTACGGCAAAAGAATTGAAGATCACAGGCTTTATCATTTAATGCGTATTGATGAACCCCCTTATGTACCTTCTAAAAACAACAGGGACAGAGTTTCTTTTTTGGACAGTTTTCCAATGGAATATCCAACCCATGGTCTTGGAGATTTTAGAGAAGATTGTTTGCAGGTGCGTACAAAAGAAGGGCATACTGCGGTTTCCCTTTCTTATGTTTCCCATAACATTTATAAAGGAAAAACCAAATTAGAGAAATTGCCAGCTACCTTTGGGAATGCAGATCAATGTACAACACTGGAATTAGTTTGCAGAGATTTTGTTTTAAATCTGGAAGTTGTGCTAATCTACACAACCTTTGAAGATGTGGATGCCATAACAAGAAGCGTAAAAATTAGAAATTGCAATAAGGAGGATATCTTTCTTACCAAAGTACTTTCTTCCTGTGTGGATTTCGACAATATGGATTTTGATATGATTACACTTCATGGTTCCTGGGCAAGGGAACGACACGTGCAAAGAAAAAAGATTGGGTATGGGAAGCAAAGTACTTCTTCCGTTCGAGGGGAATCCAGCCACCAAGATCATCCGTTTATTGCACTGGCAACTCCAAATACCACAGAAGATACAGGAGAAGTGTATGGATTCCATTTTGTATACTCCGGGAATTTTATTGCACAGGCAGAATTGACTCAATTTGATACAGTACGGACAGTTATAGGAATACATCCAATGGATTTTTCCTGGAGATTAAGAGAAGGGGAAGTTTTCACAGCCCCTGAAGTTGTTCTGGTATATTCTGATACCGGTATTGGAGGGATGACAAGAACTTTCCATGACTTATACCGCAATCATCTGATTCGTGGAAAATTCAAAGACAAAAAACGTCCAGTCTTAATCAATAATTGGGAAGCCACCTATTTTGATTTTGATACAGAAAAACTCCTTAGCATTGCAAGAGAAGCTTCAAAGCTGGGAATAGAGATGTTGGTAATGGATGATGGATGGTTTGGCAACAGAAACAGCGATAACTCTTCATTGGGAGACTGGGTAGTTAATGAAAATAAGATTAAGGGTGGAATTAAATATTTAGTGGATGAAGTCAATAAATTAGGCATGGAATTCGGCATTTGGTTTGAACCAGAAATGATTTCACCAGATTCAGATTTATATCGATCACATCCCGACTGGGCTATCCAAATTCCAGGGCGGACAGGAAGTCTGTGCCGTAATCAGTATGTCCTGGATTTATCCAGAGAAGAAGTGCGAGATTACGTATATGAAAGTCTCCGAAAGATATTAAAAAGTGCAAACATCACTTATGTAAAATGGGATATGAATCGTCAGCTTACTGATATGGGAAGTTTTAAATTAGATGCAGAATCCCAGGGAGAACTATATCATCGATATGTATTGGGGGTATATGAATTACAGGAAAGGCTCATAACTGAATTTCCTCATGTATTGTTAGAGAATTGCTCAGGAGGCGGAGCAAGATTTGATCCCGGAATGCTTTATTATAGTCCCCAGATTTGGGCTTCAGATGATACAGATGCTATTGAAAGACTAAAAATCCAGCAAGGAACAGCTATGCTTTATCCCCTTTCTGCCATAGGTGCTCATGTAAGTGATTGTCCGAATCATATTGTAGGAAGAAATACACCTTTTCAAACCAGAGGTTATGTTGCTTTGGCCGGAACATTCGGGTATGAATTAGATATTACTAAGATTTCTCAAGAAGACAGAGAGATGATTCCAAAACAAATTGAAATGTATCATAAATACAATGATTTAATAAGAACTGGAGATTACTATAGAATCGCAAATTATGCAGAAAATCATCAGTATGATTGCTGGCAGGTGGTGTCAAAAGATAAAAATGAGACGTTAATAACTTATATTCAAGTTTTAGCAAGACCCAACCATCATAGCAGAAGAATTCGTCTTAAAGGACTGGATAAAAAGAAAATGTACAGAATCGAAGGAACCAATGAGATATATTCAGGTGCGGCTCTTATGTATGCAGGTATTAATATAGAAGGGTTAAGAGGAGATTATCAAGGAAAACTGATACATCTCGTTGCACAATAAGGAGTATGTATACGAAGGATATATTTAGGATACCGTAATACCTTTAATATGATATTGGATTTAATCCAGAGAAGAGGGATATATCAATGAACAAGATAAAAGCTTTTTTTAAGCGATATCCTTTCAATTTAACAAAGAAAAATATCACATCAAGATCAAATGCTCCTGAACCTAAAAAAATGAAAAACAGTTTAATCAGACAGATGACATTGATGCTGTTAAGTGTCGTACTCATTCCAGTGATGGTTGCTACTTATATTGCATCAGAGACAGCAACCAATGCACTTGTCAGTGAAGCCAAAGCCCAGTTGGCAGAATCCAATATAAAAACAACTCAGTATTTTGAATTGATTTTAAGGCAAATAGAGAATTCCAGAGCACAAATCCTTGTAGAATCAGAAATTAAAGAATTTTTGAAAACCTTGAAAGAACAATCAACAGAAGAAGCTAAAAAGAATATTTACAGAATTTGGGACAATCTAAAAAGAGTAGGCAATACCAATGAATACATCGATGGGATATATATTGTTTCTGAGACTGGTCATCTTGTAGGATATCCCCAAATATTTGGTACAGTGGATATAAAAAAACTGGAGGCAGTAGAATGGTACCAAAAGGTCAAAAAAAGCAATAAACCTGTTTGGATCGATGATCATGAAGAAGGGATCGGCAAAAATTCCAACAGCAGTGCTGTTAAATATATTACTTCTTATGGAAGCTTTATTAAAGATGGCAGATTGGAATATGCATTTTTAATGGATGTAAATGAAGTTCAGTTAAAAAAAGCTTTGGAAACTGTACATAGAAGCGATAATATTTACCGTACTTATGTCATTACCCCTACTGGGAAAGTGGTATCCCATGATAAAGAAGCAGTGGGAGAAATGCAAATATTTGAGGAAATTAAAGAACGGGCAGAAGAAAAAGCACAAGATGTTTTTGTTGGGACGGACAACGAAGAAAGATTTGTTATATCCTATACAAAAGCGCAGGACAGCTGGATTATTGTGAACACGGTAAATGAAGAGGATGTAATTTCCTCTGTAGGTTCCATGGAAAAAGATCTTTTGCTTTTAGGTTTTGTATTTGCTGTTATCGCCGTGGGTATTGGGATGCTTTTCACTTTTAAGATTACCAATACAATGAAAATGATTATGATTAAAATGAAACAGGCTGCAAAAGGTGATTTAACTGTCAAAGCTCATGTCAATCGAAATGATGAACTTAAAATCCTTTCTGAAACTTTTAATGAAATGGTAAAGCAAATTCGTGAATTGGTTTGCCAAAGTTCAAAAGTGGCTTATGAAGTTAATACTTCTTCCAGTAATATTTCATGTCGTGTAAGAGAATCAACAAAGATTGCTTCTGATATCGAAAATGCTATTCATGAAATGGCAGAAGGGGCATGTAATCAGTCAGAACAAGTTGAAAAAATCGTTCATTTGGTTGAATCCTTGTCTCAAAAAACTGATCTTGTAGTAAAGTGTATTGAAGACGTTAACAGAACTTCTGAAAATGTGCAGATGATTACCAATAAGGGTATTGATACGACTCAAGTTTTAATACATAAAAATGAGGACGTCAATGAAGCGACTAAAGAAGTTGTGAAAGCCATGAATTACTTGGGGAATGATATGCAGGATATAAAACAAATTGTGCTTATTTTAAAAGAGATTTCAAAAAAGATACATTTACTGTCCTTAAATGCGTCTATTGAAGCAGTCAGGGCAGGAGAAGCAGGCAAAGGATTTTCAGTGGTTGCGAATGAAGTAAACAAGTTGGCAGATCAATCAGCCCAATCTACAAAAGAAATTGAAAACATTATAGAACGCATTCTGGTACAAACTCAAAAATCCATGGATGCGGTAAAAAGAGCAGAAGGTATCAACAGAAATCAACATGATGCAGTAAAAAGTACAGTGAATGAATTTGCTGAGATTAAGAATATCTCCTGTCAGTTGAACGGACAGATTGGAGATATACTCCATGAAGTAAAAGAAATGAATGATTTTAAAGAAAAAGTTGAAGAAGCCATACATATGATTTCCAGTGTGTCCCAAATGACAGCGGCATCCACAGAAGAAATAACTGCTTCCGTTGCAGACCAGAATGGATTTTTAGAAAAGATTCTGACAGATATAGAAATACTTGCATCTAAGGCAGATGAATTAGCAGCCAGCTTAAAAGATTTTACAGTTGAAGACATATAATTTATTTTTGCTCAGCCAATATGGCAAACAATAAAGTATATTGCCTAGAATTTTGCAACGAAAAAGGAGTCAGAAAATGGAGTACATTAAAGGATTTACATTTGGATGGGGCAATAAGAAAGGGGATTTTTTGAGTTGTCAAGCGAAGGAGTCCCTTCGTCAGCTAAAGGAAAGAACTAATAGCAATTATGTCATTTTTGCCTTAGGGGCGCTTCAGGATACTCCTCATACAACAGAGATTGATTATACAGGAGATCATATGGTGAGTGATGAAGAACTCATTCATATGATTGAATATGCAAGAGAACTGGATTTAAAAGTGATTTTAAAACCAACGGTGAATGTCAGAAATGGTACATGGAGAGCGCATATTAATTTTTTTGACCATGATGTACCTTGTGAACCTAAATGGAAAGACTGGTTTTTAAGTTATACAAAATACCAGTGCCATTATGCAGAGATTGCTCAAAAAAGTAATTGCGAAATGATGATTGTAGGTTGTGAAATGGTTCAATCAGAACGCAGAGAAAATGAATGGAGACAGCTAATTAGAGAAGTTAAAAAAATCTATCATGGTCTGATATCCTACAATACGGACAAATACCAGGAAAACTATGTAAAATGGTGGGATGCCGTTGATGTGATTTCATCCAGCGGATATTATCCCATTGATTGCTGGAATGAGCAATTAGAGCGAATTGAGAAGGTGGTAAAAAAATATAACAAGCCATTTTTCTTTGCAGAAGCCGGATGCCCAAGCCGAACAGGCTCTGGGCATATCCCTAATAATTGGGAGCATGTAGGCGAGACAAATCTACAAGAACAAGCAGAGTACTACAAAGTAATGTTTGAAAAAACAAGAGATAAAGAGTGGCTTAAAGGGTTTGGATTGTGGGACTGGAGTACTTATTTGTACCCGGAAAATAAAGCGATTTACGATAATGGATACGATGTTTTTGGAAAACCCGCTGAAAAAATTATTTACGGTTTTTACTCAAACATTGTATAACTTAAAAGAATATTGCCAGATAGTACTGGAGTACCATAAGATGTAGGGAGGAGATTGAGTGGGACAACTCAAGCAGGAAATAGAGAAGCAATTGACAGATAAAATTTTGCCTTTCTGGATGAAATTAAAAGATGAAGAGAATGGCGGTTTTTATGGAGAAGTAGATTATGATTTAACTATAAATAAGGAAGGTCCCAAGGGTGGCATTGCAGCAGCAAGATTTTTATGGTCTTTTTCAGCTGCTTATAGAGTTACAATGAAAGAAGAATATCTTTCTTATGCACATCATGCCTATAGATTTTTAAGTCAAAAAGCAATAGATCCTGTACATAAAGGTTTATACTGGATGTTAGACCATAAAGGAAATCCAATAGATACAAGAAAACATATCTATACACAGGCCTTTGGTATATATGCTTTAAGTGAATTCTATAGAGCCTTTAAACATCCTGAAGCTTTAAAATTGGCCCGGGAGCTTTATGAACTCATTGAAACCAAAGGCTATGATGAACACACTAAAGCGTATAAAGAAGAGTTTAATCGGGAATGGATTGAGAGATCCAATGAAATGCTTAGTGAACATGGACTAGTATCAGACATTACAACTAATACCCATCTTCATGTATTGGAGGCGTACACAAATTTGTACAGAGTTTGGCCTTCACAGCAACTAAAAGAAAAATTAACAAATCTGGTTTATACTTTTTATCAAAAAATATACGATCATGAAACCAAGTTTCAAAAAGTGTTTTTTAATAAAAAGTGGCAGGAACTTATGGATTTAAAATCCTATGGGCATGATATAGAAGCGAGCTGGTTGCTGGACGAAGCCGTAAAAGTATTGGATTTAAAGGATGAGAACATTTCAAAAATGATTATAGATATTGCTTATAATATCGCAGAGCATGGGGTACTAGAAGATGGTTCCGTTGCCAATGAAGAAAAAGAAGGTAAAGTGGATTGTACCCGTGTTTGGTGGGTTCAGGCAGAATCCATGGTAGGATTTTATAATGCCTATGAAAGAACAGGGGACAAAAAATTTCTGAATTTAGTCGATAATTTATGGAAATACACCAAAGAAAATCTTATTGATTCAAGGGATGAAGGAGAATGGTTCTGGTCTGTAGAACCTGATGGGAAGCCAACTAAGAGGCCTGTAGCGGAGCCTTGGAAAACCCCATATCACAATTCAAGATTTTGCCTAGAGATGATTGAAAGGATGAGCAGATGATGATTCATGAAAAATATTACGAACTGCTTGAGCAACAAGAAAAGTTACTTACAAGAAAAAATGAAAAAAATGAAATTTTCTATAATGGAGTTTATGACCGGTATAAATACCCTGTAATCACACGTCATCATATTCCTATAGAATGGAGATTTGATTTAAGCAAAGAAGACAATCCATACTTTATGGAAAGGTTAGGGGTTAATGCTGCATTTAATCCCGGTGCTATTTATCTTGATGGAAAGTATTATTTGGTTGTACGGGTGGAAGGTTTGGACAGAAAATCTTTTTTTGCCATTGCAGAAAGTGATAATGGTATTGATAATTTCCGTTTTATTGGAGAACCGATTATTTGGGAAGATATTGATAAGGAAGAAACCAATATCTACGATATGCGTCTGGTAAAACATGAGGATGGATGGATTTACGGCATTTATTGCTCAGAAAGTAAAGATCCTGATGCCCCCGCTCATGATACTTCCAGTGCAGTTGCACAGGCAGGACTTGTGAGAACGAAAGACCTGAAAAACTGGGAAAGACTTCCCAATATCAAAACCACGTCACCACAACAGAGAAATGTAGTGCTTCATCCGGAGTTTGTAGACGGTAAATACGCATTTTATACAAGACCTCAGGATGGATTTATTTCTACTGGAACCGGAGGAGGAATATGTTTTGGCTTATGCGATGATATTCTAAATCCTGTTATCCAAAAAGAAACGATTATTCATGAGAAAAAATATCATACTGTATATGAAGTAAAAAACGGAGAGGGTCCAGCACCCATTAAAACGCCAAAAGGATGGATTCACATTGCCCATGGGGTTCGAAATACAGCGGCAGGATTAAGATATGTACTGTATACCTTTGCAACGGATTTGAATGATCCGACAAAGGTCATTGCACAGCCTGGAGGACATTTTATTGCACCTTATGATGATGAAAGAATTGGAGATGTGTCCAACGTGGTTTTCTGCAATGGTGCTGTCGTAAATGAAAAAAATGAAATATTTATTTATTATGCATCCAGCGATACCAGAGTTTTTGTAGCAACAACGACTGTTGAAAAGTTGGTGGATTATACCTTCAATACTCCGGAAGATCCTTACCGTTCATTGGAATGTGCAAAACAGCGTATAAACCTTATCGAAAAGAATCGCAAATTATTAGAACAAAAAAATTAAAACAGAGATTATAATATCCCTCCATTATATCTCTCTATTTTTTTAACCGGGTTTTAACCCGGTTATTTTTATGTCATACAATTTAAAACAAATGCCTTTCTTTTTTAATAGATATTTAAAAGTAGCATGGTACTATAAAAAATAAGACAAGTACATTTACTAGGAAGTCAACTATTAACTGAGGAGGAGTAACATGGCCAGAAGGCTGTTTTGCGAAATAAGCCCTTTAACGTATAAGATATCTGTAACTAAAAATATATGGATAAGAAAAATGGAATGGTATCTTCATAGAAAAAATATTCTGAAACATTTAGCCAGGAAAGACTTCCTGTTACGATTTATAAGCATAAATCATTAATAAGAAGAAAATTAGGTAATGTAGATATGAGACTGCAGGACAATAAAGCTGTTAATTTAAGTCTGGCTGCTCCTAAAATCAATGGCATTATCATCAAGCCTCAGGAAGTTTTTTCTTTTTGGAAATTGGTCGGAGAGTGTACAGAAGCTAAAGGATACAAAGAGGGGCTGGTGATTAAATCGGGAAAGGTGGACAAGGGTATAGGGGGTGGCATGTGCCAGTTTTCAAATCTCATTCACTGGATGATCCTGCACAGTCCAATGACTATTATTGAGCATCATCATCATAATCAGATTGATATGTTTCCGGATTACGGCAGGCAAATACCATTTGGAACGGGAACATCTATAATGTATAACTATCTTGACTATCAATTCATAAACAATACACAACAGGAATTTCAATTGATCGTATATACGACCGATGAATATCTTTGTGGAGAATTAAGAAGCAATAAACCAATTGATTATGCTTATCATATCAGAGAAGAAAATAGCTATTATGAAAAAAAGGAAGATGGATATTACAGAAATAACGAAATTTATAGAATTATAGTGGACAAAAAAACAGGCAATGAAGTTAAAAAAGAACTTATTACAAAAAATAACGCTAAAGTATTATATGATGAACAATACATACCGCCTGAAAGAATAAAAATGGCTCATGTGAGTTAATGGTATTGAGATATATTTTAAAAATAAAAATAGTAAAAATAACAACTTATTTAGGAAAATTATTGAGTGTTATAAAAATCTCCTATCTGATATAATGCAAAAAAATATTAGGATAGGAGATTTTAATATGGAGAAATTTTGCTTTTTTGATGATGGAAGTTTTTACTTAAATCAACCGGACCAAGTAAGTTATCTTTATTTCCCTTTGGCAAATGTGGAAGGAGTTATGAGCAGTGTTACTCCGGAGCTTTTGGGAGACAGTAAAACCAGTCAGAATACCTTTTTGCTGTCACCTGTAAGCAGTGAAGATTTGCATAACAATAAGAGCAGTCGTAATTTTTGGTGTAAAATCAATGGTACATCTATTTGGTCAGTAACGGGAAGATCTGCCTGGCAACAGGCACAAAAGTTCTCCAGGGACAGAGAAGAAACCCGACTGGAGGCAGGATTTTTATGGCATAAGATAACCCGAATATCCAAAGCACTTGGTTTAAAAGGGATTATTACTTCCTTCGTGCCGGCAAATCATGATCAAGTTGAACTGATGAAGGTAGAACTTACCAATATTGGGGCCGAAGCGATTACTTTGGAGCCTGCAGCAGCTATACCTCTTTATTGCCGTTCAGCAGATAATATCAGGGATCATCGACATGTTACTTCCCTGTTGCATCGTATAGAAGTTTTGGAACGGGGAATTATCGTGAATCCGACCCTGACATTTGATGAAAGAGGACATAAAATCAATGAAATTGTTTATGGAGTATTAGGCGGCAATGGTGATATTTTACCGTCGAAATTTTATCCAACAGTGGATTCCTTTATAGGAGAAGGAGGCAGTTTTGAAAATCCGAGAGCCCTTCAGGATGACTGCTTAAAGCCAATGAAAGCAGGAGACAGAATCGATGGCTACGAAGCTTTTGGAGGCCTTGGTTTTGAGGAAATTTTGTTACAGCCTGGAGAATCAAAAGCATATATTATTGTTTTAGGATATGGCAGATCTAAGGAAGATTTCATTGCCTACGGAGAAAAATATTTATCAGAAGAAGCTTATGATCAGGCTTTTGAAGAAATGAAAGTATACTGGAAGCGTCAGCTCAATGTAAGATTCGAAACAGGGGATGATAACTTTAATCATTGGATGCATTGGGTAACCATTCAGCCAATTTTGCGCAGAATCTACGGATGTTCTTTCTTGCCTCACCATGATTATGGGAGAGGTGGCAGAGGATGGAGAGACTTATGGCAGGATTGTCTGGCGCTTTTATTGATGGATCCGAGAGAAGTCAGAACGATGCTTAAAGAAAATTTCCAGGGGGTAAGGATGGACGGTACCAATGCTACCATTATTGGTAAAAACCGAGGAGAGTTTATTGCTGATCGCAATAATATTACAAGAGTATGGATGGATCATGGGGTATGGCCGCTTATAACCACTCATTTATACATACAGCAAAGTGGAGACATAGAATTTCTATTGGAAAAAGTTCCTTATTTTAAAGATATGCAGGCAGTACGGGGAGAACAAAAAGATACCCTCTGGACAGAAGAGCAGGGAAAGACTTGCTTAACCCAAGACAATAAGCCATACCTGGGTACCATACTAGAACATTTATTGATGCAGCATTTAACTGCCTTTTATGATGTAGGAGAACATAACCATATCAGGCTTCGAGGAGCAGATTGGAATGATGCTCTTGATATGGCAAGAGATAAAGGGGAGAGTGTGCCTTTTACAGCATTATATGCCAGCAACTTGGAAACATTAGCAGAGCTTATAGAAATATTAGAAGCTAAAGGCTTTACTACAATAGAACTGGCAAAAGAAATGGAAGTTTTGCTTGCTAATGAGGATTCGTATGGAGACTATAAGAAAAGACAATCTATCCTTATGGAATTTTGCATGTCAACCAAACATAAGGTATCGGGAGAGACAATTTCCATATCTGCAAAGACTTTAAGCAATATTTTAAGAGGTATGGGACAGTTTATAAAAGATTATATCCGAAACACGGAATGGATTAGTGACGGTAAAGATGCTTTTTGGTTTAACGGATATTATGATAATTTGGGACAAAGAGTGGAAGGTGTCCACCCTTCAGGTGTTCGTATGATGCTTCCCAGTCAGGTATTTACAATCATGTCGGGAACGGCTACAGATGAACAGGTTAAGTTAATCACGAAAGCAGCGGATCAATATTTGTATACCAGGGAAATAGGTGGATACCGACTGAACACAGATTTTAAAGAAGTGAATTTAAACCTGGGAAGAATGTTTGGTTTTGCCTATGGCCATAAGGAAAATGGTGCAGTCTTTTGCCATATGGCAGTGATGTATGCTTATGCGCTTTACTCACGGGGTTTTGTAAAGGAAGGTTTTAAGGTAATAGACACTCTGTATTCCCACAGCATGGATTTTGAGAAGAGCAAAATTTATCCCGGCATCCCGGAGTATTTTGATGAAAAAGGCAGAGGTATGTATCATTATTTGACCGGTGCAGCCAGCTGGCTTATGTTTACTCTGATCCAACAAGTTTTTGGAATTGTAGGCAAAATGGGAGATTTAACTTTTGAGCCCAAACTTCTTAAGTGTCAATTTAATGAAGACAATAGAGCAGGTATTGCCTTTGATTTTGCAAAACGTCATTTTTATGTGGAATATGTTAACGAAGAAGGTTTGGATTATGGAGAATACCAAGTAAAGAAGATAGCAGGAAACTTGGGTGAACATTTCACAGAAAATAGTTCTGTGATCAAAAGAGAGGTTATTGAAAATCTGCAAAGTGATCAGGTGTATAAAATAACAGTGACTTTAGGGCGCAAGGGGGAAAATGAATGGATATAGAAATCAGTGAATTTAAAGGGGAAGGCTATAAGCCAATGGTAGATTATATGGAATGGCGAGTAGCCTTGTTAAGGTACTGCGAAGAATTGGAAATTGATCGCATTGAAACGATGCAAAAACATACCGAGACTGATGAAGTCTTTGTGCTGCTGGAAGGAGACTGTACCCTTTTTACCGCGGGTGCTGGAGAAGAAATTGGGGAGATTAAAGCCTGGCCTATGGAGCCTTTAAAAATTTATAATGTAAAAAAGGGGGTATGGCATACGCATACCCTTTCTCCCAATACCAGTGTATTGATTGTAGAAAATAGGATGACTAATGATGAGAATTCTCCGATAATAAAATTAAGTAACAAAGATAAGAAAATACTGACAAAGGGTCGAAATTTGTAGTATAATTAAGGATAGAAACCATATATTTGACAACGAATACGTAAGTATTTAAGAATAGTGGTGATATCCTTGGAGCAAATAATCAATTATATTAAATGTTTAAAAATTCGAACTAAGGTAATCGTTATTTATATTACTTTGTTATTGCTTTCTTTTGTTATAGGGATTTCTACTATTTATGCCATATTTGAAGAAAATACGGAGCGAGAAGTTGGAGAAGCTGGTTTACAGACCATCAATGCTATAAAGGGAAATTTAGATGTGATTTTTGATAATATTACCCAGTCCTCCAATATGATTTATTTTGATAATGATGTTCAGCAGGCGCTTTCATCTCTTAACAATAAAAGTATTACTCCTTCCACATTATCAACGATACAAAACAGCTTGATGAACATGATTTTATCTGGGCAATATATTTCAAGTGTTATACTGATTGATTCCTACGATAATTATTATAAATCTTACAAAATAGGACCTATTTCTATATATAACAAAGACTATCGCAGCACGAACTGGTATAATCAGATGTCAAAATCCAAGGGAGATGGCTTTTTTATTCATAAAAGCGAAAACATTATCCAGTATCCCAGCAGACCATATCTTAATTACATTACTTATGTAAGAGAAATACCGGATAAGAATAATTACAAACATCTGGCGACTTTATTGCTGGTGATTGATGAATCTGTTTTTCAAAGGTATTTTCATGAAGTGACTAAAAATGATCAGTCTACTTTCTGTATTGTAGACTCCAGGGGGAATTATGTCATTCCTCCTTTGGATAACCAGGAAGAGATTGAAGACCTTCTAAAAGGAAGGATCACCACGACACCCAGCTACCAGTCAGTAAAATTTCTGGGAACAGATGCTATGTTGGTGCAGAGAGATTTGGGTATTCAGGATTGGAATTTAGTAGGTATTTTAAATATGAATAGCAAGAAAGAGTTGAGTAACGCTTACAAATCTGTTCTGGCCGCATTTGTAGGTCTTAATGTAGTTATTATCATGGCTTGTTTTATTGTACTGACAAAACTGATTTTCTCACCTCTTACAAAGATCCAGAACCATATGCAAATGGTTGAGAAAGGTGAATTTGTTCCCATGGCTATTGAAGAGGGGTACCAAAATGAAATCATATCATTAAAGCAGGTATTTAATCATATGATTTATTCTTTGCGGGAATTGATTGATCGAATTAAGAAGGAAGAGAAAATTATTATGAAAAATGAGTTGGATATTATCTATGCTCAACTCAACCCTCATTTTCTTTATAATACCTTAGATGCAGCATCAGCTCTCGCTTTAGTAAACGATAATAAAAATTGCTTTAAGCTGATTCAGGCTTTGGGAAATTTCTATCGTAACACCTTAAGCAGTGGAAAGGATATAGTAACTATAGCGGATGAAATAACTTGCATTAAAAACTATATCACCATATTAAATATTCGTTATGATAATCGCATTAAAATCCATTATGATATTGAAGAAAGAATTTTGCCTCTTCCCATGTTAAAATTAATCCTTCAGCCGGTAGTAGAAAATGCAGTTTATCATGGCATAAAAGAAAGGGAAGGGGAAGGTAATATTTATCTTAAGGGCTATCTGGATGAAGATGAAATAATCTTTATTATTTCTGATGATGGAATGGGCATGAGTGAAGAAAGAATCAAAGAAGTATTGGAGGGGAAAACCAGAACGAAAAAATCCGGATTTGGGCTTTACAGTCTGATACAAAGAATTTCATTATACTATAATATAGAATCTCCAGTCACCGTTACCAGTGAAATCGGTTCCGGTACAGAAATAACAATAAGACTTAAAGTAATAGAAGGAGACGAGTATTGTGGCAATTAAGGTTCTTATATTGGATGATGAAAAATTAGAAAGGGTTCTGATCAGAAAAGGATATGACTGGGAAAAAAACGGCTTTGAGATCATCTGTGAAGCAAGTTCGGGACAAGAAGCTCTGGAGAGTATGAGGATACGTACCCCCGATATCGTATTAACAGATATTAATATGCCCAATATGAATGGGCTTCAATTCGTCGCCAAAGCTCTGGAAGAATTCAAAGACAAAAATATTAAGTTTGTTATTATTACAGGATATCGTGATTTTGAATATGCCAGACAAGCAGTTAAGCTTGGAGTAGAAGATTTTTTGCTTAAGCCTATAGACATTGAAAATTTAGAGAATACAGTTACCAAATTAAAAGAAGAAATCCTGAAATCCGAGGAAGAAAAGCGGGAAGTCAGTCAGTTAAAAGAATCTTTAGACAGGAATATGAATATAGTGAAAGAAAGTTTTTTGCAACGGCTGGTAGAGAATAGGGTATCAGAACAGGAAGCAGTCAATAAGCTGAATATGTACGGCTATCAGAGCCTGATGGATCAAAGTGTATGCTGTAATATACATTTGGAATACCGTCAGGAAACGAATGAAGAAAAGAAATTAAAACTCAGTAATGACGTGATTTCCTTGATTGAAGAAATTGAATTGAAGCCAGTTGTTTCTTTTATTCATTATTTAGGAAATGTAATAGTGTATTTTTCTAATGTAGATTATGATTCGCTTCTAAGAGATATGGAGTTGTTAAAAAGTGAAATTAATTCTTTGTTGCTGATGCCGGTGAATATAGGGATCAGTGGTGTACATACCGGATTTGAAGGCATTCATAGAGCTTTTATAGAATCGGAAAAGGCACTGAATGCAAGGATCATTATGGGTCAAAACCGCTGTATCCGTTATGAAGATTACTTAAAATACAAGAAGACTGTTAATTTGTCTGATGTGGATTGGGAAGATTTTATCTTTTCTGTTCAAAATTGTCTTGAATCAAAAGTAGAAGAATATGTAGAACTTTATATGCAACACATTCGTGAATCTGGAAATATGGATTTACAGTGGCTAAAATTTATGACAGTATATATTTTAACAAAAGGGGAACTGACGCTCCACAAGCATGGGAAAACTCTTACAAATTTGGAGAGTTTAAAGAATTTTTCTGAGTTGATTGACAGTATTGATTCCATTGAACATATGAAAGAGATTATTATTAATTCTTTGCAGGCAATTATGGATTTTCACAGAAAAACTCGTCCGAAAAAAGGAAAACAAGTCATTGAACAGGCACTTGAAGTGATTAATCAGTATTTGTATGATCCTGAATTGAGTTTGTCTTTTGTAGCTTCTAAAATATATACCAGTGATTCTTATTTAAGCCGTGTTTTTAAACAGGAAATGAAGGAATCTCTGATTAGTTATATTACCAAAAAAAGAATGGAAGAAAGTATTCGTCTTCTTAATACAACGGATTTAAAAGTCTATGAAATAGCAGAAAGAGTGGGGATAAAAGACCCTCATTACTTTAGTATTTGTTTTAAAAAATATGTGGGTGTAACCATAAAAGAATATAGAAACCCAAAAGAATCTTAAAAAGCATTTATAGATAGCTATAAATGCTTTTTCTATTATGTAGGAAATTCCTTTGAATTTCTTATGACAAAAAACTTCCAGTCAAGGTGGAAACTTGAGCGCATTGAATTTGGCCGGTTTTGCCGACCGTGCTTTGCGCGGGAGTATTGCTTGAGAAACTCATTCTTGGTTAAAATGTAATACTCTTTAAATATGTAAAAAAAATTACCTTTTACCTCAAAATATTAAATTGAGCCCAAAGCTTTCCTATTTTATACTTGAATTAACAACGGAAGCATGCTTCGTTTGAAAAAGTTTTTAATTATTATTTAATTTTAATATTTTTTAGAAGGGGAGAGGGAAATGAAATTAAAAAGAATGATGTCATTTTTATTAACAGCAGTTATGGTATTTAGTTTGTTTGGCTGCGGAAGTAAGCCAGAAACAGCAACACCATCGTCATCAGAGTCAAATACTGAAGCTAGTTCAGGAACAACGAATGAGCAACCTGCTCAAGAGCAAATCACTTTGAATGTATGGCATCAATGGTCTAATGATGTTAATGAACTGAAAAAAGTTTATGAAGAAGCAGTAGCAGAATATGAAGCAGCTCATCCAAATATAAAAATTAATACAGAGACTTTAGATACAGAAGCTTATAAGACCAAGATTTCTGCAGAGTTTGCAGGAACAGCCAGTGGAATTGATGTATTCTACTACTGGGGTGCAGGTGCAATCAAGAAAATTGTTGATGCAGGTAAATTATTACCAATAGATGACTATTTAACAGATGATATAAAAAATAAAGTTCTTCCAGGATCTACAGCATCTTTCGAGTTTGATGGAAAAACTTATTCTCTTCCTACATTCTCATGGTACATGGCTTTATTCTGCAATAAAGAATTATTTGATCAGGCAGGAGCTAAAATCCCAACAACTTATGATGAATTATTAGATGCATGTAAGAAATTATCTCAATTAGAAGGAATTACTCCAATTGCTGCCGGTGCAAAAGATGGATGGTGTGCAGCATTTGTTTACCAGGCAATGGCATTAAGAGAAGTTGGCGGAGAAAATATCAATGCTATGCTCAGTGGAAAAGTGCCTTTCTCAGCTGAAGGTTACAAAGAAGCAGCAGATAGAGTAGTAGAACTCTATAATGCAGGCGCATTCGGCAAGAATCCATTGGAAGTTGGAAATGACGATGCAAATACTGCATTTATTACCGGTAAAGCTGCTATGAGACTTAACGGTAGTTGGTTTGCTAACCAGGTTTATACTGATGCTACTGCAACTGTGGATCCTTCCAAAGTTGTAGCTGTTAAGATTCCTATGATTCCAGGAAAAGGCAAAGAAACCGATTATTGCGGTGGATTCGTAGAATCTTTCTGGGTAAACAAAGAAACCAAATATCCTAAAGAAGCAATAGACTTTGCAATATTCATTAATGAAAAAGTTGGTAAAGGCGCATATGAAATTGGTGCAGGTTTCTCAGGCTGGAATGGTGAGTTTGATGAAAGTAAATTAAATCCATTATTTGTACAAATTAAAGATTTATTGAATGAAGGAACCACAGGAGTGCTTGCTTGGGATACTTCTTTAGAAAGCGAACCAGCAACCATACATAATGAACAAGCTCAGACATTATTTGCACCAGGTGCAGACACAAATGCATTTGTCGAAGAACATATTGCTGTGCTTAATAAGTAAAAAGTAAAGAAATGAATTAAGCGAAGGTAATTGTTGGGGATTATCGCTTTTTGACAGTGATAATCCCCACTTTAAAATCAGGTTGAAATGACATATCAAAGGGGGTTACAGCATGGACAGAATACTTGGTAAAAAATCCTATATAGCTGTATTTGTTTTGCCGACTTTGCTGATCTTTTTAGGCTTTGTAGTTGTCCCATTAATTACAACGGGTATTTATAGTCTGTTCGAATATAATGGTGTCGGAAAGATGAATTTTTTGGGACTTAGTAATTATATTAAATTATTCACGGAAGACCGATATTTTCCCAATGCTTTAAAAAATTCCTTTATTCTTGCCGGAGCATCTATTTTTATCCAGCTTCCTATATCCTTTATTCTTGCATTGATCCTTTCCAGAGGAGTAAAAGGAGAAAAATACTTTCGTACAATTTACTTTATACCTGTAGTTATTTCCAGTATGGTAATTGGGCAGTTATGGATGAGAATTTTTAGAAGTGATTACGGACTGTTAAATATTTTTATCCGAGCTTTAGGGCCAAAAGATTTTGAATTTTCATGGCTATCCGAGCCCAAAACAGCTTTCTTATCAACAGTAGTGCCTGCAGTTTGGCAATACATAGGTTATCACATGCTGATTTACTATGCCGGAATCAAATCCATTTCTCCAGATTATTATGAAGCAGCACAAATTGACGGAGCTTCTAAATTAATGACGACTTTTAAAATTACGATTCCATTATTAGCACCAGTTATTAAAACCAGTTTAATATTCTCTTTGACAGGTTCGTTAAGATCTTTTGACTTAATATATGTCATGACCGGAGGAGGACCCAATCATGCCAGCGAGGTTCCTGCTACCTTAATGTATAATAATCTGTTTAGAAAAAGTTTGTATGGTTACGGTAGTGCCCAAGCTTTCTTTATCGTTCTGGAATGTTTAATATTCAGTCTTATTATTGGCAGATTGTTTAAACGGGCAGAAGAAAATGTGTCGGTAGTGTAGGAGGGGCGGCTATGAAAAAATTAAATAAGAAAATTCTTTTTGCAATCTTACTTATTATCGCATTTTGTCAGTTATTCCCGTTATACTGGCTTATCACTTTTTCCTTAAAAAGCAATGCCGAAATATTTGGCGAAAATGTATTGGGACTTCCTAGATACTGGCTTTGGGAAAACTACGCAACTGCCCTCAATGATGGAGGAATTCTGCGTTACTTTATAAATTCCATAATTTATACTGGTTTAACAGTTATTATTGTAGGAGTTCTTACTTCTATGTCAGCTTATGCGATTGCCAGAATGAAATGGAAATCAAAAGATCTTGTTTTTTCTATATTTACCTTAGGGATCATGATTCCTACGCAAGCAGCTTTGCTTCCATTATTCCAGGTAATCGACAAGCTTGGGTTAAAGGGTGGTTATCTCGGGTTGTTAATACCCTATGTTGCTTTTGGTATTCCTATGAGCGTTATGATCCTTACAGGATTTTATAAGGGTATTCCCAGAGAGATGGAAGAAGCTGCTTATATTGACGGTTGTGGTGTTTTTAAATGTTTTGTTACTATTATGCTTCCAATGATTAGGCCAGCCTTGGCGACAGCTTCAATCTTTACCTTCTTGGGGGCATGGAATGAGTTGATGTTTGCCAATACCCTGATTGATAGCGATCTTTATCGTACTTTGCCTGTTGGAATCATGTCTTTTGCTGGACAGTATACGACCAATTGGGGATTAATTGGTGCAGGAATGGTTATTGCAACTCTACCAACAATTCTCATATACTTTATGTTGAGTAATCAGGTACAACAAAGCTTAATAGCAGGTGCTGTAAAGGGTTAAAATTGAAAAGCGGCGAAAGATAACAAGTCGTTATTGCAAAAGTTTTTAGATCAAAAATTACATAAAAATTATTTTGTATTAAAACGGGAAATTGCCAATCCGATTTTTGATGCTTATTGCTGTCAAACCTGTATGGATAATGTATTTCGGGGTGGATTTCCGATTCAATTAGAACAAGATAAGATGTTTTACATATATTCCAGAAAATGTGGGAATTTAGAGCGGGAATATAACTATTTCTGCATGGAAGCGGAATATTATTCTCAAGGAAACGGAAATTACAGAGATATTAATCAAAATAGACGCTGTGATGTTTTCTTTACTCCTTATGTAAAAGATTTAAATATAAGAATGTTTTACAATTAGATTCAATTAGATGGCTATAATCCTCTTATTATCAACATGAAAATTTATCAAGTGTCCAAGAAAAAGAATGCAGCCATTGCCCTTGCCCAACCTATTTCTATTATGAGATGGACCAGTATGAAATTAAAGAAGACCGGATCAGCCCTCTTAATTTCACGCTTAAAAATACTAAAATTGCCCCTTAGTAATGAAGATAAAAAAAGTATATATACCTATATCAAACAAACTCGTCTGTATGATGAGAAGCTATCCATATATAAACTTAATGCGCCCCTTATGGATACTTCTTCTGAAATAGGAAGGGCAAGGGCTTTTATTCCAGAATGGCTGGAAGATCAGATTATTACAAAATCATTGCTTCAGGGTCAGGTTGCCCTGGATATTCGTAGTGGTTTAGTAAATCAAATTGATGTGATTGTTGATACTTCTTGTTTATAAATGTGTTAAAAAATATGTATAAAAAGCATTCGATTTTTCTGTCTTTATGGATGATCGGATGCTTTTTTATAATATACACGGCAGATTATGGATGCATAAAAAAACAAAAAAAATTATAAAAATGCAATTGATTAAATATTGTAAAAATGGTAGAATGCAATTGGAAAAATTAATTAATTATGTTAGGGGGAAGTAAAGTGAACGGTGTAGTAATGATGTTGATTGCAATTGTAGTTTTAGGAGGCGCATATCTCATTTATGGCAGATGGCTTGCCAAGACATGGGGCATTGATCCTAATGCGAAAACACCGGCCTATGAAATGCAGGACGGAGTAGACTATGTACCCGCATCACCTGGAGTAATTTTTGGTCATCAGTTTGCATCCATTGCAGGGGCAGGCCCAATTAATGGTCCGATTATTGCAGCCATGTTTGGCTGGGTTCCTGTATTATTGTGGATTTTGATCGGTGGCGTTTTCTTTGGTGCTGTTCAGGATTTCGCATCTATGTATGCGTCTGTAAAAAATAAAGGCCGCAGTATAGGCTATATTATTGAGCTTTATATTGGCAAAGCAGGTAAAAGACTCTTTTTACTGTTTGTATGGCTTTTTTCTATTTTAGTAATTGCAGCATTTGCAGATATAGTGGCTGGAACTTTTAATGGCTTTAATGCAGACGGAACCTTCAATTCTGCCAATGGTTCCACAGCGACCACTTCTTTGCTGTTTATAGCAGCCGCAGTTATTTTTGGTATATTTACATATTATAAAAAACCATCTTCTCTGGTTTCAACAATTACAGGTCTTGCACTTGTTGTGATTTGCATTGGATTAGGATTGGCTTTCCCAATCCATGTTCCTAAAACAGCATGGCTTTATTTTGTGTTTGCATATGTATTTGTTGCATCTATTACCCCTGTATGGGCGCTGTTGCAACCAAGAGATTACTTAAACTCATTTTTATTGGTTGCTATGATGCTTTTTGCAGGTATAGGCATATTTGTGGCAAATCCTTCTATTGAATTGCCTGCTTTCACAGGATTTAACGTAAATGGGCAAATGTTATTCCCTGTATTATTTGTAACAATCGCGTGTGGTGCTGTTTCAGGATTCCATGCTTTAGTAGCTTCAGGAACCAGTTCAAAACAGATTAGAAATGAAAAAGATATGCTTCCTATTTCTTTTGGAGCAATGCTCTTGGAATGTCTTTTAGCAGTTATTTCTCTTGTTACTGTAGGTGCATTGGCAGTAGGAGGCAAGATGCCAGAAGGGACTCCACCAGTGATTTTTGCCCAAGGAATTTCAAACTTTATTGGGATATTGGGTATTCCGCAAAATGCAGCATTTACGATTATTACTCTTTCAGTGTCTGCTTTTGCTTTAACATCTCTGGATTCAGTGGCGAGAGTAGGCCGCCTTTCTTTCCAGGAATTATTTATAGATGATGAAGTTGATGAAAAAAATATATCATCATTGCGTAAACTCTGCACCAACAAATATTTTGCTACGATTATTACTTTGATTTTAGGATATTTACTTGCAGTAGGTGGATATCAGAATATTTGGCCTTTATTTGGTTCTGCCAACCAGTTACTTTCTGCCCTTGCACTGATTGCTTTGGCAGTATTCTTAAAAAAGACAAAGCGTAAAGGTTTTATGCTGTGGGCACCAATGGTTATTATGCTTACAGTAACATTTACAGCCCTTGCCCAGAGTATAATCAAGATTTTAAATAAACTCTTGATTACACACGATTTTGTAATATATAGTGACGGCTTACAGCTTATATTTGCAGTGCTTCTTATGGCCCTTGGATTCTTAGTTGCAATTTCTGGATTCAGAAAGATTGTTGAAAAGGAATCCATAAATACAGTAGAGGCTGCTGCACTTAATGAATAATAGGATATTTGACGATAATTGGGGTGGGATTGATTCTAATCTCACTCCATTATTGCTTTTGAGACTGTTTTAATATAATCCAATCAGGATAAAAAAACTTGAAACTGAATAAAAGTTGTATTATTCTTTGCATCAATACAGAAGGAGGTATTAATTTTAAAAACTATATAAAAGTTGTACGAATGCGTAAAGGGTAAAGAAAGAGTGGTGGATATGATCTATTTATTTCGATTCTTGGTATTGTTTGGAGTTTTTAATCTTGTAAATCTTTATCTCTTGAATTCAGGTGCAGGTATGGTGCCAGTGTGGCTTGGTATTACTATAGGATCTTTAATGCTGTCTGTCCGCCCATGGTATCATTTTTTCTTTTCTCGTCCATGGTTTAAAGGACTAGCGATATTTGGTCTTGTTGCTTTTGTTATTATTGAATGCTTTATTATGATCAGTGGCTTCAAGACAAATATTGATGCTAAATGTGATTATATTATTGTGCTTGGGGCAAGAGTGCGTGGAAGAGTACTTTCTTTAACTTTAAAAAATCGATTGGACAAGGCATACGAATATCTCGTAAAACATCCGGAAACGGTGGCTATATTATCCGGTGGACAAGGCCATGGAGAGGATCTTTCTGAAGGAGAAGCCATGAGAAATTATTTGCTGGAGAAAGGAATAGAAAAAGAACGGCTTATTGTAGAAAATCAGTCCACCAATACAGAAGAAAACATAGGTTATTCATTTCAAATCATTGACCAGAATAAAAAAGATGCCAAGGTGATTGTAATAACCAGCCGCTTTCATATTCTAAGAAGCAAAATGATTGCTCGAGGTATTGGAAAAAGAGTAGAAGGTATTGGAGTGAATACAATACCTTACTTGGTTCCAACTTATTATTTAAGAGAATTTTTTGCAGTGATCAAAGAATGTGGTAAAATATTGGCAAAGATTATTTTTAGCTCATAGGAGGAGATTGCATGATTGAAAAAATCAACACAACAAAAGCGCCTGCGGCGATTGGACCTTATAGTCAGGCGGTGGTGGTGAATGGAATACTTTATACATCAGGACAGATACCTCTTGATCCTGTAACTGGTGCTGTGGTTGAAGGAGGAATAAAAGAGCAGACCCTCCAAGTCATGAAGAATATACAAGCGATTTTGGAAGAAGCCGGTACAACTTTTGAAAATGTGTTTAAAACCACTTGTTTTTTGTCGGATATGGCCAATTTCGCTGAATTTAATGAAGTGTATGCCCAATATTTTATTTCAAAACCAGTCCGCTCTTGTGTAGCAGTAAAGGAACTTCCGAAGGGGGTTATGGTTGAGGTTGAAGTAATTGCTTTAATTAAGTGATTAAGCATGTGAAATGTGTTTAGCTTTAGTTGTAGAGAAACTTTAATATATTATTCTGGATCGGTTATATTTAACTGGACAGAATTTTTAAGGGCATGTAAGATAAATAGATTAAAAAAGGATGGTGCCCTTATGTCACAAAATAATAAATCCAAAACACGCCGTACATTTACACCCGAATTTAAGCAACAAATAGTTGATCTCTATCTTAGCGGTAAGAGAAAGTGCGATATTATACGTGAGTATGGTATTGCCTCCTCCCTTCTGGATAAATGGATTGCTCAAGCTACAAACACTGGGTCCTTCAAAGAAAAAGATAATCGCTCTTCTGAAGATGCGGAATTGCTTCGACTCAGGAAAGAAAACCAACAACTTAAGATGGAGAACGACATTTTAGAACAAGCAGCGCTGATCTTAGGACGAAAGCAAATGTGATTAAAGCGAATACTCACAAATAACCATTTAGGAATGTAATCGTAAGTGATTTAACATATGTCAGAGTCGGCATGAGCTGGAACTGTATATGTGTTCTTATTGATTTCTTTAATAGGGAAATCATCGGTTATAGTGCCGGACCTAATAAAACGGCATTACTGGTAAAACAAGCCTTTCAGACTGTTAATGGCAATCTGAAGGATATACAGATTTTTTATACAGACCGTGGAAACGAGTTCAAAAATCAGCTAATTGAGGAAACACTCAAAGCTTTTGATATAACTCGATCACTAAGCCATAAAGGATGCCTATATGATAATGCTGTTGCTGAAACGACTTTTAAAATCATAAAAACTGAGTTTGTTGTAATCAAACATTTTCAAATCTATATGAGTTAAAATATAAACTAGCTGATTATGTTAATTGGTATAACAATCATCGAATTCATTCATCTCTGGGATATTTAACTCCACGGGAATACCGGATGATTACCCTTAAAAAAGTTGTCTGGAAAATTGTTGACAATTCCACTATTAGGTCGCTTTAATTTTAATTAATAATTCGATATTGTTTAACTTATACGGAAGATTAATATGTAAGGGGGAGAGAATATGGCTAAAAAGATTTTTGTTGGTAACTATAAGGGTGGAGTAGGAAAAACAACTAGCGTTTATCAAATAGGTGGTTGGATGGCACAAGAGGGGAAACGAGTGTTACTTGTTGACTTAGATCCTCAAGCCTCTTTAAGTAGAATTTGCACAAGAAATGATGTTAAAGGACTTGAGAAGTTAAACTATAATGAAACACTAAATTATGCGATAGAATTATATAGTGCATATGTAGAGACTAAACTTGATCGATTGAAATTATTAAAAAAAGATTTTGAAAATATGAGGGAATATGTAAAGGATATAATAAAAGAGGTTAAAGTCTTTAAAATAAAAGAGTCAGCTAAATTTGATTATATCCCTTCTACTATTATTTTTAAAAATTCAAGGCTTAACGATTTAGCACGAAAAATGACAGCAAATTTATATAATATATTTTCAATAAGATTTATATTAAATGATTTAGATTGTGATGAAAACTATGATTATATTATATTTGATTGTCCACCAACAAGTAATATGATAACACATAGTGTTTTTCTTTTATCTGACTACTATATTATACCTACAATATGTGATGATATAAGTGCTGATGGTGTGCCTGATTATATTATAGAAATTGAAAGTATTTATGCAAAATATAGTTTTAATGATGAGGTAGGAGGATTACTATTAGATATTATAGTTGGAAATAAACCTAAATTAGTAGGTGTGTTTGAGACAATTTATAAAAACCGACCAGGAACAAAAAATTGGAGTAAAATTGAGCAAATCGATAAGGCTATTTCTCAAACAGGAGTACCAGCACTAATAAGTAAAGAAAGAAATGCGAAATATAGATATAGCTCTGGCGATCCTGAGTCCATTAATACAACTTACATATTTAAAGAAAAGATTAGACATCTTGATAATAGATCAAATGATTGTGGTATACCTGCTAAGACAGAGTCAGGTTCGCTACATGATGAATATAGAAATATTTCAAAAGCAATAATGGATATTTTAGAAGATGACGAGGTGAACTATGACAAAAAATAATAATCTTGATTGTCTAATTGATTATCTTGTAGAAAAATATTCTGAGATTTATAAAGATAAGTATTTAGTAGAAAAGTATAAACTTACCATTCAACCCGAAGAAATTATTGAACAGATAGATTTATTTAAAAATATTAAGAATCAAAAAAGTAAAAATAAAAGAAATAAATCAAACGAAAATAAAAAAAAGAAAGAGATTCGAGATTTTATTAAAACTATTGATTCTGAAGAAAAACTCTATGAATATTACAGATTGCATTTATTAAAGTATTATGATAAATCTCGAGATAAGCAAGAATCTACAGCAGTACTTAATGAATATTCAAAAGAAGAACTTAAATATTTATATAGTATTATTTTTAAAGTTCCTTTAAAAAAAAGTACGAAAAAAGCAGATATACTGTGGGCAATAAAAAGTTATTTTGATAATAAAGCGAGAGTTGATTCTATGAGACTATAACAAAGTTACTGGTGTTAATATATAATAGGATTGGACACGAAAGTTTACCCTATATAATAAGCAAAAGAAAGGTGGGTTAACAATGTCTCAAATGTTAATTTAGATCGGTTATATTTAATTGGACAGAATTTTTAAGGACATGTAAGATAAATATATTAAAAAAGTATGGTGCCCTTATGTCGCAAAATAATAAATCTAAAACACGCCGTACATTTATATCCCAAGTTAAACAACAGATAATTGCTTATCGTAGTGATAAAAGAAAGTGCGATATTATACGTGAGTATGGTATTGCACCCTCCCTTCTTGATAAATGGCTTGCTCAAGTTACAAACACTGGGCCCTTCAAGGGAAAAAAATCGCTTGCCTGAAGATGTGGATTTGCTTCGATTCAGGAAAGAAAACCAACAACTTAAGATGGAGAACGACATTTTAGAACAAGCAGCCCTAATCTTAGGACGAAAGTAAATGTGATTAAAGCGAATACTCACAAATACTCTGTATCAGCAATGTGTAAAGTCCTACGAATCTTAAGAAGTACATACTATTATGAAGCTAAAGCAAAACCAGATAAAACCAGATTAACTGTGACAATTATTGATATATTTAAAGCAAGTCGTAATAACTATGATACTCGGAAGATTAAAGTAAAACTAAAAGAAAGGGGTATTATTGCGTCTTGCCGGATAGGCAAGATAATGAAACAGGAAGGTCTGGTTTCAAATTACACTATAAGTTCAATTCTGCCCATGGAAGAATATTTAAATATGGAAAATATTTATAATAGAAATTTTAATCAATAATCACTTAGAAATGTAGTCGTAAGTTATTTAACATAGTCAGAGTCGGAATGAGTTGGAATTATATATGTGTTTTTATTGAACTCTTTAACAGGAAAGTCATCGGTTATAGTGCTGGATCTAATAAAACAGCATTACTAATAAAACAAGCCTTTCAGACTGTTAATGGTAATCTGAAAGATATACAGATTTTTCACAGAGATCCTTAAAAAGAATTCGAAAAATAGATAATTGAAGAAAAACTCAAAGCATTTGATATAAGTCAATCACTGATCCATAAAGGATTTCCATATAATAATGCTGTTGCTGAAACGACTTTTAAAATCATAAAAAATGGGTTTGATTGTAATCAAACATTTTCAAATCTACATGAATTAAAATATAAATTAGCTGATTATGTTAATTGATATAACAAACATCGAATTCGTTCTTCTCTGGGATATTTAACTCCACGAGAATACTGAATAATTTTCTTATCCTCAAAATTTGTCTGAAAATTACTAACGATCCGATAAATCGAGATGTTTAATCATCCTCCTTTAATAAGAAACAGAATATAAAATCAGGAAAATGTAAAGACTAGTAAAATAAAAGTCATTCTATTATAAAATTAATGTGATAGATAATAAGTTTATTACAAAGTGAAAAAATATTTTTGATGAAATACAAGAAATCATTTATGTTCTAAAGGGAGGAAAATAATATGTCAAAAGAATTCTTAAAAGCTGTGGAAAACAGACGTTCAATTTATGGAATCAGTAAGGAATCCACTATTTCCAATCAGAGAATAAAGGAAATCATTGAACATACAGTAAAATACGCCCCATCTGCGATGAATTCGCAAAGTGCGAGGATCGTTGTCTTATTTGGAAAACACCATGACAGGTTATGGGATATTACAATGGAAGCCTTAAGAAAGATTGTACCAGCCAATCAATTCAGTGATACTGAAAATAAAATCAACTCATTTAAAAGTGGTTACGGTACAATTTTGTTCTATGAAGACCAAAGTGTCATAGAGTCTCTTCAGGAGCAATTTGCTTTATACAAGGATAATTTCCCAAAGTGGTCACAGCAATCCAGCGGAATGCACCAATTGATTGTGTGGACTGCACTGGAAGCTGAAGGTTTAGGTGCATCTCTTCAACACTATAATGAATTGATCGAAACGGAAGTAAGAAATGAATGGAATATTCCAGGCAACTGGCAGCTTATTGCTCAAATGCCATTTGGAAAACCAACAGCAGCTCCTGGCGAGAAAGAATTTAAATCTTTGGAGGAACGAATTAAGTTTTTTGAATAGGTTTTATTATGAAAGACTACATTATGCAACTAATTTGTGTAATGTAGTCTTTTTAATTTTATTAGAATAAATGAAGATCCAAAGGATTTTAAAGGAAATGAAATTTTGAATTTATATACATGGAAGAAAGTAAGCAAAGTTCAAAACATAAATATTTATAAAATCCATCAAATATGCTAGAATACTAGATGACACTAAATATTGAAAATATATAAGGAGTGATAGAATGAAATTCTGTTGGTGTACTCTAAGAGTAAGTAATATGGAAGAGTCTCTGAAGTTTTATCAGAGAATAGTTGGCCTTGAAATCGTTGAAAGATTTCAAGCCGGACCGGAAACAGAAATTGCATTTTTAGGAGATGGAGAAACTAAAATTGAACTAGTATGCACTCAACAGGACCAAGTGATTAATATTGGGCAAGATATTTCACTGGGATTTAAAGTAGATTCTGTTGATGAAATGATGGTATTCGTTAAAGAAAATGGAATAGATATTCATAGCGGTCCCTTTGAACCGAATCCTCACGTAAAGTTCTTTTATGTGTTAGATCCTGATGGATTAAAAATTCAGTTTGTTGAAAAGAAATAAAAAGCGTAAGGTACCTGCTTGTTCACATTTTCATATTTGCTGGCAAGTACGGACATATGAGCCAACAGTTTGGATATTTTCGATGGTTTACAATGTTTGATGAATAGTTTGGAAATGGAATATTAATCTGAGAGAATGATTGCTTATTCATTCACTAAATCATGAATGAGCAAAGAATACGGTTGAGTTTGATTACTGTCGATTTTTGTTGCTTCTCAGAAAACTGTAGATATAGGGAATTGAAAATAACTGAAATATATTCTCAAACAAATATAAAATCAATGTTGAAAAATGTCGATATAAGTAAATAAGTAAAAGGATAAGATTTTGGTATAAATTCTGGGAGGAATAAAGATTATGAAACAAAAGAAAAAGATGTGGAATTGGAAGAAAGTTTTCCAACTCAAGCATAGAATTGGTGATAAAATGAATATTAAGCTTAACATAGGTACCAAAATATTAAGCTCTTTTCTTATTGGGTTTATTTGCTTAATGATTATAAGTATTACAGCCATTGGAAGAATGGACTTTATAAACAGTAATTCGAGGCAAATGGCAGAACAGTATACTCCAGGAATAAAAGTCCTAGGAGAGCTTAATACCCTGGTGACAGAATATAGGTATTATGAATTTATAAGTATTACTATTGATGATCAAGAGGAACGTAGAATGATGCTCGTTAACCTTCTTGGAACCAAAAGTAATATCTTTGAGCTGATCCAAGAGTATGAAGAGAAGTATATGGATGCCTATACGGATGAAGAAATAAAAAAATTATTCATGAGTTTTAAGCAAAATGTGGAGAAGTATACTGAGAACAATGAGGAAATCATAGAAAAGATCAGACTTGGAGATATAGAATTTGTAAAAGAAGGTTTTACAAGTTCTGAAGAATTATTTAATAAGTTGAATAGACAAATAAAGAATATTATCTTGCTAACATATGACGGAGTGAAAAAAGCAGGGCAAGAGTCCAATGAAATTTATCATTCTTCAAGAGTTATCTTTATTATAATGGCTGTTGTTTCTATGGTATTATCAATACTTTTAGGGGTGGCTATATCATTCAATATATCAAAGCCCATTAGAAAATTAGAAAAATCAGTAAGATCCATAGCTGAAGGAGACTTGACGATTAACGAAGTTAAAATCACTAACAAAGATGAAATAGGAAGCTTAGCTTCATCTTTTAATAAAATGGTAGAAGAATTAAGAAGTTTGGTTCAGACTGTAAACTTTAGCGCTGAGCAAGTTAATATTTCAGCAGAAGGACTGGCAGATAGTGCTGAGCAGACATCAAGAGCTACGGAAGAGATCAGCATGAACATTACAGATGTAGCTAAAGGTATAGAAGAACAGAGTGAAGAGATCGAAAATGTATATTTGGTTTTTGATGAAATGAATAATGGCTTAAGTCATATGGCTACCAGTATAGAAAATTCTTCCCATACGGCATTGAAAGCATCAGAGAAAGCCAAGAATGGTCGGGAGATTATTAAAAACGCTATAGATCAAATGAACAATATTGCAGAACAAGTAAACGGAATAGTAGAAACAATGGGAAATCTTAGGAAGAAGTCTGAAAATATTGAAGGGATCGTATCAACGATTTCAGGAATAGCAGATCAGACAAATCTTCTTGCTCTAAATGCTGCTATTGAAGCCGCAAGAGCTGGTGAAGCGGGAAAAGGTTTTGCGGTTGTTGCAGAAGAAGTAAGGAGACTGGCAGAACAGTCAGCCCATGCAACCAAGGAAATAGAATCATTAATCAATATGATTAAAGAAGATATACATAATGCTGAGAGTGCTACAAAAAATGGAAATGATGCGGTAAAAGACGGAATTCTTAAGATTAATGAAGCTGGAGATTCATTCCAAGAAATCGTGTCCAGTATTGAGGCTGTAGCAGGACAATCTCAAGAAATCGCGGCAACATCGGAAGAGATCTCTGCAGGTAGTGATACAGTAAAAGAATCAATCGGAAGAACTGCAGAAATAGCAAAAAAATCAACTGCCAATATAGAAAATGTGGCAGCTTCTATTGAGGAGCAATCAGCATCTATGCAGGAATTAACTGCACTGGCTGAATCCCTCAGAGGAATGTCAACAGAATTGAATGAGCTTATTAAAAAGTTTAGAGTTTAATTGAGAAATAGGAGTGAAATTGAGAAAATTCTTTACGAAAAAGAGTTTAAACTTAGGAAGGTAGAATCAAATTTTATAAATGAGATTTTGGAGAAAAGGCTGCATTACATCATTATTTCTGTAATGCAGCCTTTTTATATTTCACATATTTCAAGAAAATTTTTCAAAAGTATTGACCCTAACATTGTGTCATAGTGTAAGCTGAAAGTGAAGATTAAAGAATTCATTGAAAACAGTGTTACAAGAGACGGCTGATATTAAAGCTGGGAAATTAAGGCTGGAGGTGATTCTATGAAAACAGTAAAGCAAATTTCAGATTTAACAGGAGTAAGTATACGTATGTTGCATCATTATGACAAAATTGGATTATTAAAACCCACTCAGTTAACTGAATCCGGGTATAGGCTTTATGATGATCAAGCTCTTGCAACTTTACAGCAAATTCTATTTTTCAAAGAACTTGATTTCAAACTGAATGAAATTAAAGAAATAATAAACAGTCCTAATTTTGACAGGATGAAGGTACTGGAGAATCAAAAAAAACTAATTACTTTAAAAAGAGATCGATTAAACAGTTTGATAGAACTGATCAATAAAATATTGGAAGGAGATCAAGTTATGAGTTTTAAGGAATTCGATATGAGTGCATATTATAGAGCCTTAGATGAATTTAAAAGGGAAAATTACGAGAAAGTTATTAAAATGTTTGGCAGTGAAGAAAAATATGATGAAATGATTGCCAAAGCCAAAGAGGCAGAAAAAGATATCGCCCAAATGGCTATAAAGCAATATGGAAGCATAGAAAACTATGTTGAAGCTATGAAGAAAAACTTAAATAATGAGATACTAGCAAATTCAGCAAAGCAAATCGATGATTTCAAAAATGATTTTCTTTACGATCAACATCCGAAATTAAAAGAACTGTTCAAAGTCCTTACGGAAGATTTAAGTAAAGATATTTCTTCAGAAGAGATCCAAAAAACTTGTGAGGAAATCACACATATAGTAAAAGAGGATTATGAAGTTTTTAAAACGAATATGGGAGATAGCTACTGGTACTCTATGGTAAAGCAGTTTCTGGTGTTACCTGAGTGGGTCAAAGAAGTTGATGAAAAATATGGAAGTGGGGCATCAAAATTCATTGGTAAAGCTTTAGAATTTAATTTAAAAAGTTCTGAGCCTAAGTTAGAAATATTATATAAAAAGCTTACCTCTGACTTAAATAAGTCTCCTGTATGTGACGAAGTCCAAAAAATGATTTCAGAAATAGTGGATGAGACAGAAAAGCAAAATGAATACTTAAGAGTAGAAATGGGAGAAAATTATTGGACTTATCTGGCAGAGCAGTATTGCTCAAATCCTGTTTTCATAGAATCAATGGATAAAAATTACGGTAAGGGTGCGTCGAAATTGATAGGAGAAGCATTAATGTTTTATATTGAAAATAATAAAATGCTAAAGAAATAAGAGATTTTATAAGAAAGAGTTTCACCCTCAAAACTCTCACGCCGAGCTCGGTCAGCAAGCTGATAAAATACAACACGCGTAAGTTTTATCTTTCCCGGAAGGTTTTTTATTGTATAGGAAATACGGAGGAGTTTCCTATACAATGATAAATGCAATGGAGAATTGGATTTCCAACTCTCCATTTTTCTATGTTTTTTTGAAACTTTATTCAAGTAACTATGTGTTTTAAGGGGCTATGATTTACTTTTTATGCTTTCAAGATAGATCGCTTTAAAATTGCTGCGGTCTGTTGCTCCAAATTTTTGATAAATATTCTGGATGTGTTTTTTTACAGTTGCTTCGCTGATATAAAGCTGGGAAGCGATTTCCTTGTTTGATATGTTTTCCAGAAGTTTTAATGCCACATGGCATTCTCTGTTGGTAAGTCCATATTCTATAAAAATTTTTTGCGCAAGAGCAGGATCAAACAAATCAATATTATCTGATAAAGACTCCATAGGTCTTTCTTCCGTTTCTTTTTTTACAGGTTCTTTAACCAATATATTAAGGATTAAATATATTATACTGCCATACAGCATGGGCAAAAGGGATTCTGTAATGTCCCGGGTGTCAATACCAGGTCCTCTCATATCTGATATGGCAGCCAGGAGTGATAGGAGGGTAGTGAGAAAGCTGGAGAATACAAGATTCCATCTCAAGCTTACAGTGATGTCTTCTTTATTGTATTCTTTTTTATATTGTGAAAAGGTCAAAATTACTGTCCCCAGGATGACAGAGAAAAATGGCTTAGGCCGCAAAAGAAGCATCCAGTTAAAATTAAACAGAAGGCTCAGAACAAACAGATAGCAGATCAATCCCCAAATTTTATTGAATTGATTTTTCATGAATTATTCCTGATCCATTGTTTGGATCATTGACTTTACTTTGGCCTGTAAAGGGAGCAGTAAGAAAATAATAAGTATGGAATAAAAGATAGAAAGGATTGATACTGCTAAATTTCGTCCTATCTGTGCCTTGTCGCTGATATTTGACAGGAGTGCAATCATGCCAATAATGGTTCCTAATGATCCGGAAAGCAATACTAACTTGATTGCAAGGCGCAGAGAAATTTCTGTACGATTTAATTCGATCCTGGACCAGACGTTTATTTTTTTACCCATAATCTTGAAAGCTCTTATAAAATCTGCAAAAAGCCCTGATGCCATAAGCATGGGAATACTAAAAGCCAGAATAATCAATATGCTTGGAAAATCAATAAATAATGCCAAAGAACCAGAGAGCAAAGTAGTACATACCAGAAAAGCAATGAAAATAACAACACCTATAAAATACATAATATAACCTCCTAATTTAATTTTTATGTGCTGTGTTCTAATATTAATCTAAATCTCTGGAAAATACCATACTTCTGTAGGAGTAATTCAGAAGTAATAAAGGAGTATCATTTATTTTGAACACTGAATTTTTACATTCTATCGAGGGAGGTTCATTTTTCATAAAGTCTACCTTAAACAACATTTTATATTTCCATTCTACTATATTCTATATTATAGTTATCGAATATTGTAAAATTATTTAAAATAGTTTATACTAAATCAATAAAAGAAAAACTATTCAAAAATTGCAATTATTGACCAGCTATTCAATCAAAAGAATGGGGAAATCATTGTATCGCAGAAATAAAAGATATATTGCAAATATGAAATAATTAAGGGGGAAAAACTGTTTTGAAAACAATTGGATTAATAGGCGGAATGAGTTGGGAATCATCATTGGAGTATTATAGAATCATAAACGAAACTGTCAAAACAAAACTGGGAGGATTTCACTCTGCTAAATGTTTGATGTACTCAGTGGATTTTAGTGAAATTGAATTATTGCAGCATCAGAATAAATGGAATGAGTTAACGGAAATTATGGTGAATGTTGCAGATGCGCTTAAAAGAGGCGGTGCTGATTTTATAGTTATATGTACGAATACTATGCATAAGATGGCTTATGATATTTAAAACAGAGTAGGGATAAAAGTTTTGCACATTGCAGAGGTAACAGGTGAAAAAATAGCGTGTAAAGGATTGAAAAAGGTAGCATTATTAGGTACTAAATTTACAATGGAGCAAGATTTCTATAAAAAAGTTCTGGAAGATAAGTTTAACATTGAAGTATTAATACCTGATGAAGATGAGAGAAAGATCATTCATGATATTATATATAATGAACTATGTAAAGGCATAATAAATAAAGTTTCTAAAAAAGAGTATCTTAGAATAATAAATAATTTGATTCAAAAGGATGCAGAAGGAATAGTGTTAGGCTGCACGGAAATACCATTGCTCATTAAACAGGAAGACGTTAGCATACCTGTTTTTGATACGACAACAATTCATGCCATTTCTGCAGTTGAATATGCCTTGCAGTGAACCTTGTTATAGTTGGCAGAGATAAATAGTTTAGGGTGCAGGTAAAATGATTACTGCCAGATTTTGCACTGCATGAATCTATTCCTTGTTCTGGTCCAGGTGGAATGTCAGTCCGTAATTTTAAAGACTCTCTAAAGTGAAACAATCGCTTATTTATTTAATCCAGAATACCTTGATTTTAATCTTGATATATACAGTTAAACTATATGGTATACCTATAATAAAGTTATGCTATATAGTCAAACTGTATATTTTTTTATTTTTGATAATGAAAGTAGACCATGAAGCAAAAATTGATTATGGCGATACCATCAGAAGATCAAAGAAGAAAAGTATTTAACTGAGATGGCACAACAAGGATATATTTTTGAAAGGCGTACGTTTTTTGGGAAATACTACTTTATAGAGGGATACACTATAGGATAGATAATCGTGTGTTTAATAGCAAATCAGAATTCAATGATTATGTGACACTTTTTGAAGATACAGGATGGAAACATGTATATGGAACGTTTTATTCAGGAAGCCAATATTTTTGCCAACAGCAGAACAGTCATCTGAGATTTTTAACAATTCTCGTATTTTCAGTATTAAGTATTGTATATGGTATTTGGGCAGTAAAAGCTAAGAAATCATACAATAAATCTATGTAAGAAAAAGAGACACTGTTGTAATCAAAAGGAGTTGGTGCAATTGATAGAACCAAAAGATTTTTTTAGTGGTAAAGAACATTGTATAAAAGCTTGCTTACAGATGGACAACAAAAGCTAACTGTAAGTACGGTTTTTTTAAAAATATTATTAGAGATCTCTTATAGAATTGAAAACGTTCAGGATCAATCAGGAATTGCAAGTATTATATTACCCTTACTTCAAAAAAATGACTATGGTGAGCCGTTTGAGCAAAGAATTTATTTAAGGCAATAACCAATATTATTAATACACGGGATCCCATTGATTATTTAGAACAGCTTAGAGTGGAGTCAGAATGGTTTGCTAAAGTCAGTTTAATAGGTACACCGTATTGGAATCAGTCAATTACAAAAAAACTTGAGGCATTTAAAAAATTAGATGTTTCACATAGTCTTCCATTACTTTTAACTGTTGCGATCTTGTTTAATGATGATATGAATAATTTTGAAAGATTGGTTAATGCAACACTGGTTTTTTGTTTTAGATATTTCACAATTGGCCGTAATTCGGTTGAAAACCTGGAAAGAGAATTTGGCTTTTTACATTTTATATGAACTTGAAGCAAATAGGATGACGGGAGTGATCCCTTTACCCCATAGTCCATCACAACATATTGAACATATAATGCCAAAAAGACCCTCAAATGCTCAATCAAGGCAGCACGAATGGAGCCATGTAGAGATATTTCTGTAACCTATAATATTTGGGATTTTGCCTCAATAAATACGAGACAGCAAAGAATGGCTCAGGAAGCTTTAAATGTGTGGAGGTATTATTGAATGTTTAAACTTATATGCTTTTATTATAAAGTAAATGCTGTATATGGTTGTGTTCATTGTGTAGCCTAATATTTCTTATAAAGTCTAGAATATGACTATAATAAAAAGCTAATACCTGTAAAAATATGTACAGATATTAGCTTTTTATATTCTAAATATTATTTGCAAGCAAAGCAGCCAGTTCAGTTAAATCATTTTCAGATGTATATTTATTAATTGAAATCCGCAATACATTTTTGGTGTCTTGTGCTTTTCCCATAGCGGTCAACACATGGGAAGGATTTCCTGAAGTGCAGGCAGAACCAGTAGAAATGGCCACCTTATCGCTGATTTTCTTAATAAACCTTTCATTATTGAAGAAATCATCATGGATAATAATGCTGATAATCCCTGGAATTTTTTGATCCGGATGACCGACAAATTCAATATTGGGTAATGCTTCTTTTAATCTTTTCCGGCACAAGTTTTCAAGGGTACTGATCTTTTCTATATAAGAATCCATATCCCTCTTGGCAATTTCGGCAGCTTTCCCAAAGCCTACGATATTATGTACGGACAACGTTCCGGCGCGAAATCCTTTTTCCTGGTTTCCGCCATGGATCAAAGAGGTAAAAGGAGGCAATCCGTATTCGTCCCCGCGAACATATGCTGCACCAATACCCTTTGGTCCGTAAATTTTATGGGCAGAAAAAGATAAGAAGTCAACAGGGGTTTTATTGACATCAACAGGATATTTGCCTAATAGCTGGGTACAGTCGGAATGCAGCAATACATTATGTTTTTTGCACAGAGATCCTATTTGATCGATATCATTTAGAGTCCCGGTTTCATTATTTCCCCATATGACAGAGACCAAAACAGTGGATGACTTTATTGCTTTTTCCAGTGTTTCTGCTTCAACCTGTCCAAATTCATTGACGGGCAGAAAAGTTATTTCATAACCTCGGTCAATCTGTTTCTTATCGGAGAAAGAAAATGTTGCGTCATCGCTAGAATAGATTTCACCATTTAAAAACTTGCAGGTATTTAATACTGATTCATGTTCAACTGACGAAGTGATAATATGATTGCCCATGTTTTCATAGTAGCGTTTATAATCAACGATTCCTTTAATAATCATATTGTTGCTTTCTGAAGCACCGGCAGTAAATATTATTTCTTCCGGATTGGCGTTAATCAGAGCAGCAATCTTTTCCCGGCTTTCTTCAACGGCTTTTTTGGCATTTTGGGCTAAAGTATAATACTTGCTGGCAGGATTACCATACTCTTCTTTAAGATAAGGCAGCATGGCATCCAGGACTTCAGGATCGACGGGACTGGTTGCACTGTTATCCAGATAAATCATACCGTATCCCCCACTCCTAAACTGTGCTTGATATATCCTTCCAGCCCATTGCCATGATTGTACATATCCAGTAAAATAGGAGCGCCCCGGTCGATATGGGCTTTGAGATAATGAGGAAAATATTCTTCTTCTGTTAAATAGCGGCCTTCGTTCTGCTGGATCAAAGACTTAAAAAAGATATCGTATTCACCAGTAATTGTCTGACGATTTAAATCCAGGCCATTTGCATCGGACTGAAAATTGGCTACAGATGTTTTTTGCTTGATAGACCAAATAATGGCGTGTTTTACCAAGGTAAAAGGACGGAAGTTGGACCTTTTTTCTAATTCCTCAAAGATTTCCTGGGTTTGCTTGGAAGTTCGCAATCTAAAAATCATGGTGTCACCTCAAAAAAATATTTATTTCTCACATAGGTTTTGTTATTAACTTTATCATAATCCAGTAGATATTCTTTGGCAATAAAAGGTTTTAACTTGCTGTAGTAATGCTTATTAATTTCCTCATCTGTGGATAAAATGATTACCTGGTGACTAATTTTAGGGAAAAAGAGTGTCGATATATTGTCCCTATGTTCCATATCGATTCGAGAATAAGGAGTATCAATAATAAAAGGTATTTCATGGGATGATATTTTAATCATTGCCCAATATAAGGATAGAATGTAAATTTGCTTTTCTCCTTTAGAAAATTGCTTTATATTTACTTTCTCAAACAGATCAAGTTCTTCGTTAAACAAAGCTTGATCCAGAGCATCTTCCAGTTGATTTTCCTTGGTTATTGAAAATTTCTTCATCAGAATTTCCATGGAGTTATGTCCTAAATGTTTTTTGAATTCTTTTAGTCCGACATTCTTTAAAAGATGTCGAAGTTCGTTAAGAGAGTATATTTTTTTACGATATAGAAGTATATCAAACTGGTCATTGATTTCCAGATCATCTACAAAATTTTCTTTTCTTATAATTTTTTTAAACATGGTTAAAAATTCTGTTTTGAGGTCATTAAATTTATGCTGAGAAACATCCATAATAAATGCATTTAGCATATTGCTTAACGCACTTGTGATTTCATATATATTTTTATTCTGGGCATTACTTTTTAAGGTTTCATATAAATGTTCTTTTTCTTTAAGAAGATTATTTAAGTCATTTTGCTTTGATTCTAGTTCGGTTGCTTTTATTAATCTCTGTTCGTTTAATTTTATTTGTTGTTCATTTATACGATTAAGCTCCTGAATATATTTTCTACATCTTCTTCAGGCATAGAGTTCCTTAATTTCGAACTAATCTCCGATATAATTTGCTGAGCTTTATTCTTTATTTCAACTGACTCCAGAATGGTTTGAGGATTGAAAGATTCCACCTTATTAATGAGCTGTTCAATGGCTGTTTTTTGCTCTTTTGAAACATCATGGATCGGAGTAAAGTAATCTAAAGAAAACGGTGGTTTTAATTGCTCATGAATCTGATGACACAAAGAAACGGACAATTCTTCTGCAGCTTCTTTTTCTAACCGGGATTCAAAAGTGGTGGATTTTAAAAGCTCTTTTTTTAGGATCGAGGTGATAAAATCACTGTTTAATTTGCTTTTGATTAAATTATATTGTTCTACTTCAACTTCTTTTTCTAATTGCTCTTTAATTTGAGCGATTTCATCTTTAACCAGGATAAAAGGAAGCAATTCATCAAAAAATACGCGCTGCTTATAGCTTTCTTTTACTCTGATTTCTTCCTGATATTTTAATGCTTCATTTAGAGCAGCTTTTTCTTCAAAGGATAAACCTCCTGCATTTTTAAAAGAATGTTCCAAATTTGATTTGATTCTTGTAACATCTTCTAATTCTTCAATGATAGACTCCAGATTTTTTTCAATGTCATAGATTTCATTTTTTACAGAGGAAATTAGATTTAAATGATGATCATATGCCTTCTGAACTTCCTCTAAGGCATCATCATTTTGATTTCTTTGAACATAGTTTTTAGAATACTTTCTTATGTACTCAAAGGTATCAAAATCACAAAGGGTGAGCAGAGCATCTTTTATATATGTGTTTGATCTGGAGCTTAAGAAAAAAGAGGCAATCTCTTCACCGTCAAAAAAGAAAAACTCAAACAAACGAGGAGGAAGTACGGTTTGAATATAGTTTTCAAAGAAATTTACTTCGCCCTGGTTGAGTTCATGACCATTTTTATGGATCACAACGGATTCATTCATTTTTTGATCGATGAAAGTCCAGCTGCGTTTGATATTATACACGTTGACTTCACGGCCTTCAGCAATATCAAAGTTGATTTCAATACTTGCTTCTACATGTTCTTGAGTAAATGTCCGATTATTTATAAACTCTCTGATTTTCAGAAGATAGGCATGATGCACTCCCTGATAATTAAAGTAGAGGGGGCCGTATAATGCCAATTGAATAGCTTTAAATAAAGAAGTTTTTCCGGCGCCGTTTTGGCCCCGCCGATTAAAATAATATTTCGTTCTGGGTCTGAGATGGTAAAATCAAATTCGTGAGTCCCTTCATAGGAAGCAATGTTAGTTAGCATAATCTTGTTCAGTTTCATCTTCAAACTCCTTTAAGTAGTCATCTATATAATCATGATGCAGCCATTGCTGATTGAATACTTTTTCTAATTTGCTTTTCAGAATTCGAGGATTAGAATAATTTTTATTTTCATGGGTTAATAAGATTAATTTTTTGACCAAATCATAAGGAAGATTGTATTGATTTGCATAAGTTTTTAGTAAATCCAGAGTTTTCTCGTCAAATAAAGGCTTTTTAAGATCATGCCAGGGGAGTTTCTTACCTGTTTCTTCATAATACAGATCTACTAAAACTCGTCTTGATAAATCCAGTTCTTCATCCCAAATTTGATCAATAGCTTTTAATTCTTCTATAGTAATTAAAGGATAGTCCATTTGTTTTTCTAACTGAAGTAATTTTCTTAAAATCATTTGACGAGCTTCCCAGGTAAAAGGACCAAGGCCCAGGGAACCATCAGCGCGAACATATACTTGTCCGTTACGGCGTTTGCTTTCCCTATATTGGTCAAGATCTCGAATACTGATCAGCCATTCTCGGAACTTAGCCAGGGGAATTAATTCTTTATGACCTGCAACTATAAAACCTTTTAATGATTTATCATCTTTTACAACAGGGCAGGTCCAACAACCAAAACGAGATTTACCACAGCTTTGAGTATGATCACCAGTATTTGTAACGGCTGCAAAAGGGCATTCTCCGCTTTGCGCATCACTATAGAGCTGGATTAACTGACTATTATCCCATCCCCAAGGGGTTATTTGACCATTCATATTAAGAATATCCCACACATCATCCACTGATAATTCTGCAATAGGATTATACACGTAAGCTTTGTCAATAGGATGGGGAGAAAGATGTTTTCCATGTATTTCTCTTTTTTCAATGCTTTTTTTTCTGGATGCACTTTCTTGTTTTCGTACCCCGAGTAAAATGATCACTTCATTTTTTTCAGTATCAATAATGCTTTTTATAAAATCACTGGTAGGCCTGATTTTTAATCGGTCCGTACACCAGCGAAAACGTCCGTTCATTTTAGGAGTAGGAAAGCCTCTGCCGATAATATTTGCCCAAAAGCTTTGCTTTGGATCAGGATGTACAATTACAGAAGAAATAGGTAAGTTATGTTGCTTTGCATGTTCTTGGATTTTTGCGCTTGAAGCGTGGAGATAACTTTTAATAATTGGGTTTTCTACTAATGTATCAGAGGATACAATATAGATATGTTTTTTTCTATCTTTTTCCGACAATCGTAAAACCATCATATACACCAGTTGAACTACTACGCTGCTGTCTTTTCCTCCACTATATCCTATGATCCAGGGTCTGTCATCGGATTTATAAACATATTCAAGCTCATCTAATAAATTTTCTAATTGAATTTTATTCATGTTTTTCTCTCCAATTATTATGATCATTGATTTTGGGTTTTATATTGATGTAAAAATTCTAGTTCAATTTTCTGTTCTTCTTTCGTTAATTCTAGCCCTATTTTTTGTTTGATTAAGTTAGATGTACGTATCACAAAGGTATTGCTTTTTGCAATACGTCCATCTGAACGAATGACTCGATCTCGCCAATCAACCATGTTTTGCCGGCTCCAATTAATGTTATTTAATTTAGCGAGATATTTTTTCATATCTTTTTGCTTATTTTTATAAAAATAGCTCCCCACAATTCCTAAAGCTTCTAAAACTACACCGTGTGAATGTATGTACGTCGAACGAAGTTCTCGGGCACTTAAAAGTTTATTTTTTACATCATTCCATTCTTTAATAGAATCGCAAAGGTATGACCAAAATGAGAGAACAAATCGTTGATCTTCTTCTGTTAATTTTGACTTTTTATTATTTAAAATCAACCTGCAATTTACTTCATATAAGTTGCTTAGAATAAATATTTTTGACGAATACTTAGAAAGTGAATTGCTTTCTTTATCCGTAAAATCTCTTAGCAAAGGAATTTGATCAATAATGTCCAATGTAAGATTACGAATTGGATCACGATGATCAAAAAGAATGCCAATGGATTTTGTCGTATTGATAGCATGTTTATTAAGATCAGCAAACATTTGTTGACTGCGTTTTAATCCACGATCACTGAAAAGAACTATTGAAATTGTTTCGTTGGCCAGATCAGGATTTTGAAATAGTGCTTCCTCAATGGCTGCTCTTCTATGTTGCCCGTCGTTAATTAAAAACTTTGCATCCATAGAAATAACCAGTTTCCCCAAATCATGAAATACATTTTCATCACTGAAGGGTACGAATTGAAACTCACCATCAATAGAAGCAGTTAATGAAGAAAATACATAATCATCAGGATTATCGATAATATATTTAGTTATTTCAGGAATACGAGTTTTATTCAGAACCCGTTGAGCACGATATTCCGGAGGAACATCCTGAAGATCATTAAAAAACAACTTAGGAATTAATTTAAGTGGGCACATGGTAATAAAATATTCCCGTTTTGCCTGAATTCCGCGTATTGCAGGGAAAGTATATGTATAGTCTGTATCTAGCAAATTCATATGATCACCTACGTACGTAACACTATTAAACTAATTAACAATATAAATTATTTAAATTATATTGTCAACGGAGTGGGAAATTTTCATTTTTTTCAGTAGGTATAATAGGATTTGTAGAATATTTGATACATATTGAAATGTATAATGATTTGCAACAATTTATAGATAAGGGTAATTATTATGGTATTGACAAACCACATATAAATTTGCATTGCTGAAAGTACTATTGGATAATTTGAATGATATTGATGAAGAAGAATCGTTAAAGTCAGTAAGTTGACCGAAGAAGTGAATGAGTTTATTGAAAGTGATGATTTAGAAGAATTGGCAGACATTTTAGAAGTACTTAGCGGAATTATAAAGCAAAAGAATACGACCTGAGAAGAAGTACGAAGAATCCAGGAAGAAAAAGCAAAGTACAGAGGAGGTTTTGAGAAAAAAATTTGCTTGGTTGAAATAGAGGATTGAAACAGAAAATAAGATTGAGAAGCATGATTAAAAGGCAGAAGAAAGGGATATTTTTGATGTCCCCTTAATCTGTCTTTTATTTTGACTTTGAGGATAATGGCTACTGATAGTTTGAAAATTTTTAAAATTTTTCTAATCAAACTTTGGGATTTTATTGAATATGATGAATATGACATGGAAATATAGTTGTAATTTGTAAAATAATAACGAAAACCTGGAAAGAAATTATTGAATTAATTTCTGAATATTGGTATAATTATTTCAAGATGCAATAATTTAAAAAGGGGGATAATTATGTATCTTAAAACAATTAATCAATTACAATCCTATGTAGATCAATTAGAAATCAAAGAAAAGGATCAGTTAATGATTATAGTCGGAGAACAATCCAGTAAAGTTATTTATGACCTGATTAGTTATTTGAACAGCAAAAATATTAATTTTTTTGGAGGAATTTTTCCGAGTCTTTTGGTAGAAACCCAAGATATTAGAGAAGGATTCATTGTACATAAATATCACTCTTATTTTACATCTTTAGTAGCGCCCAATTTATTGTCAGTAGACGTTGACCTGGATAGTATTGGTTCTTGTACTGCGATTGTATTTGCGGATGGACTATCCAGTAAAATGAAAGAACTTACAGATACGATTTATAATAAATTGGGAAATAGAGTAACCTATGTAGGCGGTGGAGCAGGATTTTACGATTTAGAACACAGACCCTGCATTTTCAATAATGAAGGAGTATTTGAAGACGTTGCTGTTGTTTCTATCATTCCTAATCAGTCTACTTTATGTGTAAAACACGGATGGGAAAAATTAGCAGGCCCGTTTTCGATAACAAAATCTAATGAAAATACTTTAACTGAAATAGATTGTAGAAATGCTTTTGATGTATACCAGGAAATAATAGAAAATGAAGAAGATATAATATTATATAGTACAGACTTCTTTGAAATAGCCAAAGATCATCCTTTTGGCATAGTCAAAAATACAGGGCAGGAACTGGTTGTAAGAGATCCTATTGCATTGAATGAAAAGGGAGAAATTATTTGTATTGCGGATGTTCCGGAGAACTCTGTGATCTATGTGCTTAAGGGAAATAAAGATACATTATTGAACTCATCCATGGAAGTTGCCAGGGAGTGTTCTATGAACGCTCCGATGAAATATCATCCACTATTGTTCGATTGCATTTCCAGAGCCATGTTTTTAGGAGAATTTTTCAAACAAGAACTGACTAATATTCAAAGTAAATTGAAATATCCTCTGGAAGGAGCATTATCCATTGGAGAAATATCTTCCCTTAAGAATGGTATGCTTGAGATCCATAATAAGTCGAGTATTCTGGGTTTATTGGATATTGCATAATAGTTACTTAAGTAAAACCCCCTGAACATTGTTTGATTTTATAAAAATCGAGGAAGCTTTCTAAACTTCCTCGATTTTTATATTGTATTATTTAAATTGCATATTATAAAGTTGTGCGTATAAACCATTCATAGCCAATAGTTCTTCGTGGCTGCCTTCTTCTGCTATGCCGTTTTCTGTGAGTACCAGAATTTTTTTAGCATTCTTGATCGTGGAAAGTCTATGGGCGATGACAAATGTGGTTCTGTTCTTTGCCAATTTTTCTAAAGACTGTTGAACGACTTTTTCACTCTCATTATCCAGGGCGGAAGTTGCCTCGTCAAATATAAGAATGGGAGGATTCTTTAAAAATACTCGGGCAATGCTGATCCTTTGCTTTTGTCCTCCGGAGAGTTTGATTCCTCTTTGCCCGATATCCGTATCATATCCATTGGGCAGTTCCATAATAAAATCATGGGCATTGGCTTTTTTTGCTGCTTCTATAATCTCTTCATCAGTTGCATCTGGCTTACCATATCGAATGTTTTCCATAACAGAACCGGTAAACAGGTATACATCCTGTTGAACGATTCCAATGTTTTGTCTTAATGACTTTAATTTGACATCCCGGATATCTGTGCCGTCTATCCTGATGGTTCCGCTGGTTACTTCATAAAATCTGGGAATCAGGCTGCACAGGGTTGTTTTTCCGACTCCAGAAGGACCAACCAGAGCGATATAGTCTCCGGCATTTATTTTTAAATTAATATTGGAGAAAACCGCATCGGTGGTTCCATGATATTGGAAGGAAACATTTTCAAAGGAAATATCGCCTTTGACATCCCTAATTTCTATAGCATCTTTTGAATCCTTAATATCAGGATGAACGGAGAGAATTTCATAAAATCGTTCGAATCCAGTAATACCATTTTGAAATTGTTCGCCAAAATTGACGAGTTTTCTTACAGGTTCAAGGAAGGTATTAATATAAAGCAAAAATGTAATCAGATCAACGGTATTGATTTGATTTTTCATAATGAAAAAAGAAGCTCCAATAATCAAAGCAACGTAAATCAGAGAGCCGAAAGCGTTAATGCCGCTGTGGTATTTTGCCATGTAGTGATAACTGTGACTTTTGCTTTTTACAAATTCAACATTGTTTTCTTTGAATTTCTTTAATTCTATTTCTTCATTGGTAAAAGATTTGACTACACGGATCCCGGAGAGACTGTCCTCCAGTCCGGCATTGATCAGGGAAATCTTTTCCCTGTTTTTCAGAAAGGCCTCACGCATTTTCATATTATAATAATAAGCATATACAAACATAAGCGGAATAAATGAAAACACGATAATTGTCAGTTTTAAATCAATATTCATTAAGATAATAAATGATCCAACCAATTTAGTAATTGAAATCAAAAGGTCCTCGGGACCGTGATGGCAGAGTTCCGTAATGTCGAATAAATCGTTGGTGATTCGAGACATAATATGTCCAACTTTTTGATCATCATAGTAACTAAAGGATAGTTTCTGAAGATGTTCAAAAATATCATTGCGCATATCATGTTCCATACGGGCCCCCATAATGTGCCCATAGGATGTAATAAAATAATTACACAAGAATTCCACTAATATTAAGAACAGCATAAGCAGTGTAATTTTAATGATTAATCCCACTACTATTTCAGAACTGGATTTCAGGACATCCCCTGTTATGTATCTGACTATAAGAGGAAATATCAGGTTGATTCCTGCGGCTATAAATGCACAAACCATATCTGCAATAAACAATCCCAGGTATGGTTTGTAATATGATAAAAAAGTTTTGGCTTTATTACCCATGTTTTTCACCTTTTCTGTAATGGATTTAATGATTAATACTATAATAAAATACAGATATTTGTCAATCTGAGTTGTGGAGAAAAATCGATATATCTTAGATGTTGTATTTATTTATCGTGAAAGATTGAAAGAACCAGTGTTTGGTGTATTATGATTGATTGTTGAATCTAATCTTTAAAAATATTACAATGAAATCATCTTTATAAGTTTATACTGAGGATAGAAATCAATAAGGAAGGGTGTAAGGGTGAAAGAATGAATATTGTAATCGATAAAGCTCAAGATCAAGATGTAGAACGAATTGCTCAGATTATGAATACAGTAAAAGAAGCTATTCAGGATCCGGAATGGTTCTGTGCAGACAATCAGGAGTTTATTACCAGGCATATTCATGAATCAGGTTTTATCCTTAAAGGAGTATACGATCATGAAATTATGGGTTTTCTCATTGTGAGAATTCCAAAATATGAAAAAGATAATTTAGGTTATGATATTGGTTTGGATCATAGTAAATTAAGTCAAGTAGCTCATATGGAATCTGTTGCTACTCTTCCTTCTTCTAGGGGTAAAGGATTGCAGAAACTGCTTATGATGGAAGCAGAAACTATCTTAAGAAAAGATGGATTTACATATCTAATGGCAACTGTCCATCCTGGCAACGTTTATAGTTTAAATAATTTCACCGGGCTGGGATATGAGATCGTTAAAACCATGAAGAAATACGATGGAAAGGAAAGGCACATTTTACTAAAAATCATTTAACGGGCTGATAACAGATATGATGAGGGTTTAAAAAACTTATAGATTATAAATCGAGAAGAGCAGACTATTTTTTGAGTGGCATAGTCTGCTTATTTTTTCTGAAATTTTTCAGAAATGAGAGGATAATTCTTTTAAAAAAATTTTTAAGAATATCACTTTTTATTAATCAAATCATATTTTAAAGTATAGGGGGTAAGATCACAATGGAAATGTGATTGAACCAAATTAATTAAAAGGGGGACCATTATGATCATATTTTTGAATCGAAAAGAAGTTTATGTTGGTTTCTCTCCGGAAAAATTCTATGAAGTACTTGATGTTTTGACCCGCAATGGCATTCAATACAGGTATAAAATTATCACTCGTTTTCATCCTTCAGAAGAGAGCCTCCATATTCATTGGGAAGATGTGAAATATTCCAATGTATATTATGTGTATGTGCATAAGAAGGACTACGATAAAGCATGTACGGTCTTAGAAAATCTCAAGATTCATTGAATATGCCTAAAGGAATTAAAAATATAGAGCTATCTAAGTGTAAGTAGGAAGATTGCAACATTGACAAAGTAGTTAAAATTAGTTTAAAATCGACATAAAAGCTTATAAACCTACATTTAACTTTATTCGAATTATCTAATAAAAATGAGAATGCATTCTATATAAATTATATGTTTTATATAGAAACAGAGTTGGGATTTATCAATGGATAGGATATTTATACATTTTAAAGTTGGATTATAGTTTTAATGATTCAGGGACTGATAAATTGGATTGAGAATCTACATATGATAAAAATCTTTTTTATCTGCACCAGATCTTAGTTTAAAATTATGGAATTCTAAAAGATCAGGATGTTTCATATCAAAATGTTGCAGTGCTACACTGGGAGGTTAAAAAATGTCTTACCTTAATGCAGAGGATTCAGAGCAGGTATCTTTTCGTAATAATATTCCCTTAGATGCTTTAGATGGAAAAATTTCAAATATTTTCAAAGAAAATAATAGATTAAAGGTGTATTATAAGGTACTCATTGTTGATGATGAAAGAGATGTACATGTTATTACTGACATGGTTTTAGATGGTTTGGATTTCGGAAGTTTTGGATTAAAGTTATTGCATGCATACAGTGAACGGGAAGCAAAGCAAATTTTGCTGCAACATGACGATATCGCTGTTATTTTACTGGATGTAGTTATGGAAACGGAAAAATCGGGCATCGAAATAGTAAGCTTTATTCGGGATAAGCTTAAAAATTACGATATTCAGATTATTTTAAGGACAGGGCAGCCGGGGGCCGCCCTGGAAGAAGAGATCATCAGAAACTATGAAATCAATGATTACAAAACGAAAACAGAATTAACGGTGGAAAAGCTTTATACCACTATTTTCTCTGCTATAAGGAATTACAGAAATATTATTACTATAAAGAATCAAAAAGCCGGTCTTGAAATGATCCTCAATGCTTCAAAAGATTTATTTAAATACAGGTCACTTCAGGATTTTTTTAAAGGCATTCTCGTACAATTCAATAATCTGATCACCAATACAACCCATTCCATGTTGATCAATGAAGCTTATACTAAAGAGAAAAAAGGATTTGTTATTTCAGATAAAGGCAATCGATTAGTAGTGTATGCTGCTACAGGGGAATATGAAAGATTTATTGGCAGTGAAGTCAATATGCTTTCAGATATAGATGACGAGGTATTAGCACTTATTCATCAGCATCATGATGAGGATTTCATCAAACTCTCAGAGGATTATTTGCTTGCTTATCATAAAGGAATTACAAACAACAGAAATTATTTTTATATCCATCATAATAATATAGAGGTTGATTTGAATCTCGTAAAAGTATTCTTATCAAATGTATCGACAGCACTGGATAATTTTCTGGCAAATAAAACTCGCATAATGAACCAGAGAAATCTTATTTTTGCACTGGGCGAAATTGTAGAAAAAAGAGACTTAAATACAAGTAAACATACAAAAAGAGTTTCGAAAATAGCTGCAGAAATTGCAAAATGGGCGAAATTGCCTGATGAAATGATCAAAAACATTGAACTGTCAACATCTCTTCATGATATTGGCAAAATTGCTGTATCTGACAGTATTTTGAATAAAAAGGACAAGCTTACTTCTGAAGAATTTGAAATTATGAAAAAACATACAGAGATTAGTTTGGAGCTTTTTAGCATATTGGATCATGAGCTGCGGACCATTGCATATAATATTTCAAGACACCATCATGAACAATGGAATGGGCAAGGATATCCAGACAGGTTAAAAGGAGAGGACATTCCTATTGAAGCCAGAATTGCATCCATTGCGGATGTTTTAGATGCCCTGACCCATAAACGCCCCTATAAAGAAGCTTGGAGCTTTGATGATACGATGGATTACCTTGAAAAGCAAAAAGGAATTCAATTTGATCCAGTTCTCATTGACTACGTTATAGAAAATAAGGACAAGATTCGTGAAATTCTATCAAAGTACAATGAAGGAGACGAATAAAAAGGTTTATAAAAGACATAAAAGCTGGAAACTGTATGAGCAGTTATCCAGCTTTTTGTGTTTTATTTATATATTTGAAAGGTATTTCTTCCACTTTTTTTAGCATGATATAATGCGATATCTGCTCTTTTAAGCAGAGTTTCTTCGTCCAGGCCATCTTCGTAAAAAGCCATTCCGATGCTTAAAGTAGCATTAAATTCACAGGAGTTAATTTTCCATTTGGGCTGAATATCGTTAATAATTCTTTTTGCTATACTGATGGCATCTTTTTTTTGATTGACCCTTAATAAAATACAGAATTCATCCCCACCCAGACGGGCCAATACATCGGATTTTCTCAGACAAGCTTTTATTTTTTGAGAAAACTGGCACAATAATTTATCTCCTATATCGTGACCTAATGTATCATTAACCTGTTTAAAGCGATCAATATCTATGTACATTACTGCAATGTTTTCATTAAGATTGCTGGCTTCATCGATACACTGAGTTAATTTTGTTTTAAAGAGCCTTCGGTTGGGCAAATTGGTCAAGGTATCATGATAGGCCAAATACCTTAGCTTTTCTTCAAACAATTTTCTTTCCATGATTTCTCTTGCAACCAAAAGAAAATGCTTTGGATTTTCATCCTCATTCAGAACCAAAGACATTTTGACTTCCAGCCACAGCCAGGAATGATCTGAATGCATATGACGAAATTCCAATGTGGCTGATTCTTTGGTTTTTAACATATCCTGGATTTGATTTTTAACTTCTTCAATTTCGCTGGGATGAATGAAATTAAAAAAGCTCTCTCCAACATAATTTTCGGGTGCATGTCCTAAAATAGCGTTATGCGAAGGAGAAGCATAGATTACTTTTCCGTTAAGATCTATAATACTGACAAGATCTGTCATATTATCGGCAATCAATCTATATTTCTTTTCGCTGTCCTTCAGGGCTTTTTCTTTTCTTTTTCTTTCAGTAATCTCTCTGACAATAGCAATAATATGGGTACAGATCCCTTCATTATTAAACAGAGGAGTAATTTTTGACTCGAAATATTTATAGTTTTCATCGCTATCAGAATCAAAAGATTCAAAGAAGCCATGATCTTCATATGTAATACAATGTTTTTGAGCAATAGCATATTTATACTGATGGATGATTGAATCAGCTAATATTTTAGGCAGCATATCATGAACAGTTCGTCCAATGGCATCTTCGGTTAAACCAGTATATTGCTTTGCTGCTTTGTTTATAAATGAATAACGAAAATCATCGTCGTCGTTTACTTTTATAAGAAAAATAAAGTCAGAGATGTTATTAAAGATGTTTAAATACCAATCTATATGATTAAAGATGTATGAATCCTTAGAGAGCATTTATTTCCCCCCTGAAAAGTTGCTCTGCTGATAGTGAACACATGAGTGTTGTGAGAAGTTGATTATATTGCAAATAACATTGTTATAATTACATTATACACCTTTAACGAAAAAAACATAAGATTTTTATAAGCTTTAATGATAATTTTTGATCAAAATTGACAGTATTATAAATACAATATAAACTTTTTTATGAAATAAGAAAATTCGTCTTGTTTTCAAGACCTGATCTTTCTTGTTTCGAAATAATTTTATTTTTCTAAGGAGGAATTGTTATGGAAACCAGTTTATTTCAATTTCAAGTGGTTACGAGGAAAAATGAAGAGTTTATAGATATTACATATTTAATCAGGCAGGCGGTAGAAAAATCCAGAATTCAAAATGGTATTGCCGTTGTATATTGTCCTCATACAACATCTGGTATTACCATTAATGAAAATGCTGACCCTGATGTTGTAAGGGACATTATAGCAACATTGGATAAAGTTTTTCCTGTACATGGGGATTACAGGCATATAGAAGGGAATTCCCATGCCCACTTAAAATCTTCGTACATGGGTGCAGAAAAGACCATCATAATACATGAAGGGAAATTGGTGCTGGGGACCTGGCAGAGCGTGTATTTTTGCGAGTTTGACGGCCCCAGAAACAGAAAAGTATATATTAAGCTGATATCAGGTTGAATTTGAACATGTAAGTGCTTTTATATTTTTACAGGGATGCTTTCAACGATTTTTACTTCATCAGGAGCTATACTGCATCTGTAGGCGAGAATCTTAACTCCTGCTCCTTGAGCTTCCTTTATTTTTTGTGCAAAGGCCGGATCCATAGCAACATTTGGACTAAAACCTTTTGCATACTCTATTTGAACGACAAAAAGTATTGCTCCACGATACCCGTTATTAACTGCGTGAATCATTTCATCAATGTGCTTACGTCCCCGTTCTGTAGGGGCATCCGGAAAGAAACTCCATTGATCTTTTTCTAATGTGACACCTTTAACTTCAACAAAGCAAATGCCATCTTCCCCCATAAGCTGAAGATCAAAACGGCTGTTTGAATAGGATACTTCTTTTTTGATAACAGGGTATCCTTTTAACTCTTCAATGATACCGCTTAAAACGGCTTCGTGGGCAAGAGCATTAGGAAGCTGAGAGTCAATTGAAATCCAGCTGTTTTCCTTTTGAACCATTCTAAGCTCATAGTTGGTTTTTCTTGTGGAAGAAGGATGATAGGAAAGCATCACTTTTACTCCCGGATATAGCAATTCTTTCAGTCTTCCGGTATTTGGAACATGACAAATCACTTCTTTTCCTGATACATTCACATGAGCAATAAATCGATTGGGGCGTTTTATGAAAGTACCGTAGCAGATTTCATAATTGAGTTTCATAGTATTAACCTTTCTAAAGAATCATGATTGTTGATATTTTTATAGTTATTATTATAACTTTTAAACGATTAAGTCAACAGTTAAAAATTTATAATTCTTATGAAAAGTAATAAAGTTTATTCCATAATGTTATATGTTATAGAAATAATTTTATATTGACAAATATTATTTAAAAACGTATCATGATTCATAGTAATTTTAGGTATATGATACTATAAGAGGAGTAATAAAATGATTTACTTAGATCATGCCGCTACTACACCTGTTTGTGAAGAAGTTTTACAGGTTTTTTATAATGTTTCAAAATCTTATATAGGTAATCCGAATTCATCTCATAAATTAGGAAGAGAAGCCGGAGCATATCTGGATTCATGTACTAAAAATATTGCTGATCTGCTTGGGGTTAAAGAAAATGAAATCATCTATACCTCAGGAGCTACGGAAGCCAACAATTTAGCCATTAAAGGCATTGCAAACGGATATAAAAGATATGGCAGGCATATTATTTCAACTTATCTGGAACATTCGTCCGTTACAGGACCTCTGACAGCATTACAAAATTTAGGTTATGAAATAGATTATGTCGATATTTTGGAGAATGGTTTAGTAGACTTAGACCATTTGAAGGAATTATTAAGAGAAGATACTATACTGGTTTCAATAGGTTATGTGGACAGTGAATTGGGAATTGAGCAGAATATTGAGCAAATAGGAGATATCCTGTTAAATTATCCTCACTGTTTCTTCCATGTGGATGCTACACAGGCTATAGGGAAGATTCCTGTTTCATTAGAGAAAGTTGATCTGGCTACATTTACTCCCCATAAATTCTATGGTATTAACGGATGTGGAGTATTGGTCAAAAAAGAAAATATCATTATCGAACCTCTTATTCATGGAGGAATAAGCACTACCCCATTCAGAAGCGGTACGCCGACCCTTGCCTTAGTGGCAGCACTGGAAAAAGCATTGATTTTGGCAACCGATGATCTGGAAAGCAAATATAATTATGTAAAACAGCTTAATGCCACATTGCGAGAACATTTGAAGCAATATCCAAATGTTAGGATCAATAGTACCGATCATGCAGTTCCCTATATTTTAAATATCAGTATCAAGGGAGCTGATACAATGGCATTTCAAAGGGAATTAGAAAATTATGATATTTATGTTTCTACTAAATCTGCTTGTTGCGCTCCCAATACGCCTTCGAGAGCAGTCTATGCCATTACAAAGGACAGAAAATTGGCTCTTAGTACCTTAAGAGTGAGTCTGAGCCATCATACTACAGAAAAAGATATAGAAACTTTTCTGAAATGCTTCGACCAGTGTTATAAAAAGTTAGTAAAGTAAGGATGGGAATATGGAAAAGTACAAAGAAATCGAGCGAAGTATCATAAAAAAATATAGGAAGCAAATTTGGTCCAGATTTATCACAGCAATTAACGATTATGAGCTTGTTCAGGAAGGAGATAAGATTGCGGTCTGCATCTCCGGAGGCAAGGATTCCATGCTTCTTGCCAAGTGTATGCAGGAATTGCAAAGACATGGAAAGGTTAAATTTGAGCTGGAGTTTTTAGTAATGGATCCGGGTTATAATCCCATAAACAGGCAAAGAATCATTGATAATGCGGAGTATCTTAATATCCCTATAAAAATATTCAATACGGATATATATGATATTGTTGCAGATATTGCGGATTCTCCCTGCTATTTATGCGCAAGAATGAGAAGGGGATATCTGTATAAAAATGCTCAGGACTTAGGATGCAATAAAATCGCTCTGGGACATCATTTTGACGATGTAATCGAAACGATTTTAATGAGTATCCTTTATAGCGGCCAGATAAAAACCATGATGCCTAAATTGCATAGTACAAATTTTAAAGGAATGGAATTGATCAGACCATTGTATTTGGTTAAAGAAGAGGACATTATTGCCTGGAAAAGGCATCATGATCTGCAGTTTATCCAATGTGCCTGCAGACTGACAGAAAATTGCATGCTTGGGGACAGTGGCGGAGGTTCCAAGCGTCAGGAAATGAAAGCATTAATAAAGAAATTCAGACAAACCAATCCAAACATTGAAATGAATATTTTCAGAAGTGTTCATAATGTGAATTTGAATACCGTTATTGGCTATACGAAAGGTAATGTTAAGTATAATTTTTTGGATGATTATGATAATAAGATGGAATAACTTTAAAAGCAAAAGACTCGGGGAACCGGGTCTTTTTTTCATAAAAAGCGAGATCTGAAAAACTTTGCTCCTAAAATATATTGTGATATAATATATTATTTATAAATAAAATATTTAAAAATGTTTTACTTATTAGAAAATGATAGTGTCAAGAAGTTTGTGTAAACTACTTCTTGTATGTAAAAGTTAGT
>ENA-UPAD01000309-UPAD01000309.1-bioreactor-metagenome-genome-assembly--contig:-NODE-309-length-72801-cov-149.462183_pt1 | contig 72801 bp, 67 predicted proteins | sample MGYA00238179_ERZ772710 | MGnify/ENA primary metagenome ERZ772710 (study PRJEB29004, sample SAMN07631245) | bioreactor metagenome | isolation source: Switchgrass digestor | place: USA: Dartmouth...
TATTCCATATGCTACTTCATTTTACTGGTTCCACCCCAACATTTGACGTAGAACCGAATATATCCGGGCAAAAGCCCAATCATGAAGAAAGACACGAAGGATGCCGGAAGGCATCTTTCTTTTTTGCTTTCCGATCCGCCAGCCGGAAAAATTTATAAGGCGGCAGCTGCGCAAAATAACGTATATGCGTAAACGCCATGCCATGCATAAAACACATGGTTATCAATTTGCAATTTTTGATTTATGATCTTGCACACTCAGGGTGACTTTGTTATAATTACCTTGTTCTAATAAATAGTTAATTTTACAATTTACTGTATGGGACAAAATAGAAAAATATTGGAAGCACTGGCCCTGCAGGGGTTCCGCCGGTATCGCATCCAGCCGGAGGATAAAGGTCGGTGTGCAAGTTGATTAGGTGTCAAATTCATTTTTATGTCATGAATTGGAGGATAAAAAATGAAAAGACTGAGCAGGGTTTATGAAGCCGTAGTCAATCGGAATCCTGGCGAGAAGGAATTCCACCAGGCAGTAAGGGAAGTTCTGGAGTCCCTTGAACCGGTTGCCGAAAGGTACCCGGAGTTTGAAAAGGCCGGTATTTTTGACCGGATCGTTGAACCTGAGCGCCAGATCATCTTCAGGGTACCCTGGGTGGACGACAACGGTCGCGTACAGGTCAACCGCGGATTCCGCGTTCAGTTCAACAGTGCCATTGGCCCCTACAAGGGCGGGATTCGTTTCCATCCGTCCGTAAACCTGGGCATCATCAAGTTCCTTGGCTTTGAGCAGATCTTCAAGAACGCGCTCACCACCCTTCCCATGGGCGGCGGTAAGGGCGGTTCCGATTTCGATCCGAAGGGCAAATCCGACGGCGAAATCATGCGCTTCTGTCAGAGCTTCATGCTGGAGCTTGCCCGCCATATCGGTCCGGATACCGATGTTCCCGCAGGCGATATCGGCGTCGGTGCCCGCGAGATCGGCTATATGTACGGCATGTACCGCAAGTTCCGGAACGACTTCACCGGCGTACTGACAGGCAAGGGTCTTGATTACGGCGGAAGCCTCGTCCGCACCCAGGCAACCGGATACGGCCTGTGCTACTTCATGGAAGAGGCCCTGAAGGCTAAGGGCAGATCCTTCGATGGCTCCACCGTCGTTATCTCCGGTTCGGGCAATGTAGCCATCTATGCTGCCGAGAAGGCCATGGAACTGGGCGCCAAAGTCGTTGCCCTCAGCGACTCCAACGGATACATCTACGACAAGGACGGCATTGACCTTAATCTGGTCAAGAGAATCAAGGAAGTGGAAAGAGGCAGAATCCGCGAGTATCTCAAGGAGCGCCCGAACGCCCAGTTCGGCGAGAACTTCAGGGATATCTGGAAGATCCCCTGCGATATCGCCCTGCCTTGCGCGACCCAGAACGAACTGGATCAGGAAGGCGCGGAAGCGCTGGTAAAGAACGGCTGCTTTGCAGTCGGCGAAGGTGCCAACATGCCTTCTACCCCTGAAGCCATCGAGATCTTCCTGAAGAACAAGGTCATCTTCGGTCCTGCCAAGGCTGCCAACGCGGGCGGCGTTGCCACCTCGGGCCTTGAAATGTCCCAGAACAGCATGCGCCTGTCCTGGAGCTTTGAAGAAGTGGATGCCAAGCTGAAGGGCATCATGCAGAACATTTACAGAAATGCCAGTGGGGCTGCCCAGGAGTTCGGCGATCCTGACAACCTGGTCATGGGTGCCAACATCGCCGGCTTCATGAAGGTTGCCCGTGCAATGCTGGCACAGGGCGTTATCTGAGTCGACAGAACCGGTCAAAGCATCGGTTTTGGCAATATGCGAGAGTCTTCTTACAGGAATGGGACTGTTCCATAAGGATTGTGGGACAGATCCCATTTTTATTTGCTTTTCTGAGCCCCTCCTTTTCCGACCGGGCTTGTCCGCCTCTTGCCCATCTTGCCTGTTGCATGTTTCATGCCCGCATTGGAAATAAAGCATGCCACAAACTGGCCTTCGCCAGGTGCGCAGCACGGCATTTAAACCCGGATCGCTCCACACCGCCCGGAAATGTTCTAAATGCGGGGCATGTCCCATATACATTTAATCGACCGGCCTGAGTACCGGTTGCCGGAAAACGGGACAAGCCTGCAACAGAGGATGTGATTGACTGTGCTGGATGGTCTGATAAGCCTGTACCGCCAGCTGGGCGGTGTGGGAACCTTCATCACCTTACTGATCATGTTCATATTCATCGGCGCATCCTATGCCAATATCCTGGTCAGGCGCAGGTACATCAGCCTGTCCGAAGAACTGGCAGGTTATTGCGCAGGTGACCTGAAGGAATTTTCCTCAGACATGCTCCAATGGATTGCCGAGGAATACCGGGAGGCAGCCGAAAGCGGCCTTTCCGGCATCAATACCCTTTCCATCATTCAGACCGGCATGGAGGTTTGCCTCAAGCCTTGCCTTCTGGCAGAGCGCTTCCTGAAAAGAACCAACAGCCTGCTCATCACCACCGGCCTGTTCGGAACCTTTATCGGGCTCACCTATGCGGTGGGGAACATGGGCGACATCATGTCCAGTACCAACGCCGACACGCTGATGCAGGAAACCGGTGCCGATGTTTTGGCTCTCTTGATTTCTTCCTTCAAGGGCATGGCCGTTGCCTTTGTGACAAGCCTCCTGGGGACCGGCTTCTCAATTCTTTTCATGGTCACGTCCTCCCTGTTCAGCGCTGCTGCGGCAAAGGAGCTTCTGATCACCCAGCTGGAAGAATACCTGGATATCAAGGTGGCCTCTGAGGTCATGGAACAGCTGCGCCAGGACGACAAGGACGGCGAGGATCTCGTTCAGAAAACGGCACAGGACCTGGGAGAGGCCATCGGCGTTTTCGAGCAGCTGGTATCAGGCTTTTCCGACTGCCTCAAAGGCCTTAAAAACTTCAACGAGGATTTTTCGGCCAATATCGGACAATTCCGGGCCAGCTCCGGTTACCTCTGCGACTCCCTCGACAGAACTTCACAGGCCATCTCTGAGTATGGCGCCAGGATCAGCAGATGCGCGGAAACCCTGGAGGGCATCATTGACGAGATTCAGGCCAGCAACCGGAGACTGGAAAACATGACCTCCGTCATTTCCGATCTCAGGATCTGCCTGGATGATTCCCGAAAAGACCGCGAAATGTTCCTTAAGGCCGTTTACGAGATACCGGACAGGCTGCTGAACTACCATGAGGCGGCCGTGGCCAGCGTTGACAGAAGGCAGGTGAATCCATGAGACTTGCAAGAGCCCGGCGTGAAGCCACCGAAGAAGAATCCTTCTGGCCTTCCTTTACCGATGTGATGTCCTCCCTGGTGTTCGTACTTTTTTTCTGTATCCTGATACTGGTCATCCGCCAGATCGTCAACGCCAGCGTATGGGATGACAGGCTCATGAAGGCCGATATGGCGCTGGCCGGAAAGCAGGCCCAGCTGGAATCGGTGAACCGGGAACTGGAGACGAAAAAGGCCGAACTCAGCAGTCTGGAAAGCACGCTGAGCAGCCGGGAGGCCGAAATTGAAAACCTCAGGATCCAACTGGAACAGGACCGGGCCGCCCTCGCCCAGAAAGAGGAGGAGCTTTCCAAGGTTCGGTCGCAGCTTCAGGAGATCTCGGTCCTTCGCCTGAGCATCCTGGGCCAGGTGAAGGAATCCATAGAAAAGGAGCTCGGCCCGTTGCTTTCTACAGGCGGGGAGCCCCTTGTGGACATTGATGACAACGCCAACCTGGTCATCAACAGCAGTTTATTATTTGATAAAGGAAGCAGCCGCATATCCGCCAGCGGCCAAAAGCTCCTGGAGAAGTTCGCCGTGGCCTTCGAACGGATTCTCAGCGATCCGGAGACCAGGAAGAATATTGACGCCATCATCGTTTCAGGATATGCCGATTCCGACGATACTTTTGAGTACAACTACAACCTGTCCTGCCAGCGCGCTATCGCCGTCATCGTAACCATGATGAAGAGTAACCCGGTGCTTGAAACCAAATACGGCGCCTATTTCCAGGCATCCGGCTTCTCTGAGTTCAGGCCCATTGCCCTGGGCGATGACGAGGCGGCCAAAAGCAAGAACCGGCGCATCCAGATTTCCATCAACATCAAGGATGGCAATCTTCAGAAGATCATCAGCGACTATATGTCAGGGCGGTCGCAATAATGGCTTCCAGGAAACGGCAGGCCTTCTCCATATCGGAGATCCGGATCCGCTCCTCGGTGCTGTGAACCCTGTCCATGCCGACGCTGATGTCCACGGCGGGTATCCCGTAGCCGTTGATCACGTTGGTATCGCTACCGCCCCCTGTGGCATGGAGGTTCAGGGGAAGGCCGGCCTTTTGGGCCGCATCCTTCAGGATACGAATAATAGGACTGGTTTCTTCGAGATGGTAACCCGGATACATGCGCTCCACTTCTATCTCGACGCGACCGCCCATCTTTTCGGTCACAGCCCGGATATGGTCCAGGATCTCCCGGGTGTATTTTTCCAGGCGGTCCTCATGGATGGAACGCACCTCGCCTTCCACCACGCATGTCTCGCTCACGATATTGCGGGCAATGCCCCCGTTGATGATACCGATGTTGGACGTGCTCTCCTCATCGATACGGCCCATATGGGGCAGTTCCGCCAGCGCCTTTGACGCCAGCAGAATGGCGTTCAGGCCTTTCTCAGGCTCCAGTCCGGCGTGGGCTGCCCGCCCGATGAAGGTGGCCTTGAACCGGTTATAGAAGGGCGCTTTGACGGCCGCCGTGGCGATGGGCCCCTCATCATCCATGATGAAGGCAAAATCGGCCGGTATTTTGCTGATATCCAGGTTCCTCGCCCCAAAGAGCCCGCCTTCCTCCGCTACGGTAAACACCAGGTACAGGTCGCCGTGGGGCAAACCATCTTCCCTGATGGCACGCACGGTTTCCAGGATCACTGCGATCCCGGCCGCGTCGTCGCCGCCCAGCACCGTGGTCCCGTCGGAACGGATCAGGTCCCCGTCAACCACGGGTTTTTTGCCGATGCCCGGGGCCACGGTATCCATATGAGCCATGAGCAGCAAAGCGGGTTTTCCGGGAATGCCGGGCACACGGCAGATCACGTTCCCCGCATTGCCGCCTATTTTTGCGCCCGTATCGTCCTCATAGGGCTCAAATCCCATCTCCTTCAGGGTTTTCAGAAGGTAATCGGCCATGCCCCTCTCCTGCCTGGTAAGGCTGTCTATGCGAACCATATCGAGAAAACTGTTTACGAGTCTGTCCCTGTTGATCATCTGCAACCATCCTTTCCTTTGTCTGAAAATCCGACAGCAAATCCCCTGCTGCCCAGTCCGGCGAACAGCCCGTCACCCGAGGCTATCTTTACACGTCAGACACCGGTGGAGCCAAAGCCGCCTCCGCGGTCCTGACCGATGCGCTTTACCGAATCCACCAGGCAAAGCCGCATGCGGGGCACCTGGGCCAGCACCAGCTGGGCTATCCTGTCTCCTTTTTTGATAGAATACGTTCCCTGGCGATTGCCCTTTGAGCTTACCGGCAGGGGCTCGCTGTCGCCGGCCTGGTCTTCCCGGGAGGTATTGGTCATGATGATGCCCAATTCGTCACAGTACCCGGCATCGATGGTACCCGGGGAATTGGATATCCGAAGCGGCGTATTCAGGCTGATACCGCTCCTTGGCCGCACCTGGATCTCATATCCCTCGGGTATGGCCAGCTTCAGACCGGTGGGTATGATCACGGTCTGGCCGGGCGGGATCAGGACGTCACAAGCCGCGCAAACATCCATCCCCGCATCCCATGGATTGGCATAGGCCGGCAGGACGACCCCTTCCCGGACGATCTCCACAAAAACCTCTATTTCCCCCATAAGTCCACTCCTTATCCATGTCTATTCGAAAAGCGGTCTGGCTATACACCCCTGAACCAGTGGCCCTTACCTGTACCTTTTGCCAGCAGTCGATCCAGCGCCTCCCGCTCCCTTTCATCCATTGCAGGCGGCTTGCCGCTGAACCGCGCATGGAACCACCGGGACACTGCCTGGATAGTTAAATCGTCTTCATCGGTGAAGACCATCCTGAAGTGTTTAATGCCGCTTATTAGCAGCTTATCCGGCTCATCCAGAAAGACAGGCTCGGCGCTGAACAGCAGGGTGCGTTTTGTCCCGCCATCCCGCATGTAGGGAAACACCTTGTTCTTCCTGTCGCGCAGAAAGCCCCTGGACGCTTCACAGCCATCGCAGGCCATACCGCATGCACCAGCGAGACTTGCCGGGCAGTATTCCAGGGTCATGAGCTGGACCCGGCCGTAAACCTGCGCCTCCAGAAGCAGCCCCTGGGCATTCAGCCTTTCGGCTTCATCCAGCCTGAGCTCAGGGGATATGGAAGCCGAAGAGGCTCCCCATTGCGCCGCCATGGCAAGGGCATGGGAGTTGAACAGGTTCATGGGGGCATCCGCATGGATACGGAAGGACCCGGGATGTTCCCCCAGTGCGCGCAGGGTTCCGGGATTGGCCGCGCTGATACCGTCAATCATCCCCTCCAGTTGGTCCAGGGCATTCATCAGGCCGTCCATCTCCCCATTTCTGACGATATTGGGCGTCCAGATGAAGATCTCACCCCGGAAGCATTCCCGGATGGGCCTAAGCTCCTCCCTTCCCAGCAGCGGAAGATAGATGCGCGCCACATACCGGTCATATCCTGCCGGCAGCAAGGGTTTTGAAAGGAAGAAGGCCGTCAGGGCCGGCACGGATTCCGGCTCCTTCCCCATGCCGGTAACCGCAAAGGGCGGCCTGCTACTCAAATCAGCCTTTTCGCGTTTTCCGGCTGCCCGCCTGATGGCGCCGAGGGCTTCAATGGCTTCCCTTCTCATGGCGTTCAAAGCGGATATCGGCAGGGTACCGATGCCATCGGTTTCAACACGGACCTGTTCCACCCTGTAGGGCGTATCCCCGGTCTTCTGGATTTGCCGGGTGATCCGCTCCTCATCGAGGGCCATTTTTTCCGCCTTTTCAGCGGGAATCTCCGAGAAGACTTCAACCCGGTTTCCGTCCGGATCGGTCAGCTCAAGGGATGCCGGCGCGCCCGTCTCCAGCCGGAAGACGGCTTCGAGGGGCACCCGGCGCACTTCACCCCGCTCAAAGGAATCCCTTGCCTCCAGCATCAGGGGTTTGGAATAGGTGCGCCACACCTGGCTTCCCTTTTCCACCCGCATCTTCATATCCCCCACCCAGGGCGAGGTTCCGGCAGGAGCGAATCGCACATGCTCACCATCAAGCACGATGGAACTGACGATGATGTCCGGAACCCCCTGAGCGGTATCCCAGACTTCAATGCCGTCCCCCATGTTCAGGGGCTTTTCAAGCTGAACACGCACCGCATCCCTTCTCGCGTCAATAACCGTTCCGATTCGGACTCCCCGGTTCTTGGGATGGACGGGATAAACCAGCGAACGGTAGCTCTTGATACCCTTCAGATAGCCCGTGGAAAAACCACCCCGGTTGAAGATCTGCTCCAGTTTTTCCAGATCCGCCTCATCGATGCGATATGCCTCTTCGCCGTATGCCCTCAGCCTGTCCAGGTACTTCCTGTAAATGCCTGTCACCACGGCCACATACTCGGGAGACTTCATGCGCCCTTCGATCTTCAGCGAGGTGACACCGGCTTTACGGAGTCCCGGAAGCTCGGTCAGCCCCATCAAATCCCTCGGGCTTAAGTAATAGGCCTCCTCCGACCAGGCGCCATCCTTTTTTCGGATACGCCAGGGCAGCCGGCATGGTTGGGCGCACCTGCCCCTGTTGCCGCTCCTGCAACCAATGAAGCTGCTCATGAGGCATTGGCCTGAATAGCATATGCAAAGGGCCCCGTGGACAAACACCTCGATCTCGGCATCAGTGGTTTTGCACAGGGCCTCAATCTCTTCCAGCGTCAGCTCCCTTGCCAGCACCACCCGGCTTATGCCCATGGCTTCGCATTGCCGGATGCCTGCAGAATTGGTGATGGTCATCTGGGTGCTGGCATGGAGTTTGAGTTCCGGGAAAGAATGGCGCAGAAGCCCGGCCAGCCCGATATCCTGCACGATAACGGCATCCGCACCCTTTTCATAAACAAAGCCCGCAAACTGCAGGGCTTCATCCATCTCACTGTCCTTGGTGAGCGTATTCATGGTGATATAGACCTTGACGCCTCGTTCAGCGGCATATTCCAGCGCGGCTTCCAGCTCGTTGTTGGAAAAATTGCCCGCTCCGATCCTGGCGTTGAACTGCTCCCCGCCCAGGTAGACCGCATCCGCGCCATTGGCGACAGCTGCTTTCAGGCTTTCGAAGGTTCCGGCCGGCGCCAGGAGCTCCATTTGATCAATCTGCTTCACTTTCGTCTTCCCCGACATCCTCTTGTTTGGCTGACTCCAATTCTGTCTCCGTGTTGTCCGAATCCTCTATATAACCGTCGTAGGGCTTGTCCGGCTTTTCATAGGCAATGATCTCGACTTCGTCCGGTTTATCCTGATCCTTTTTATACTTGTACCTGTAAACGGCTGCTTCCTTCTTTCTGGAAGCGGAGGCTTTCTTCTTCTTGTCAAAGTATTTTCGGACGGCGTCGATGATATCCATGAAAATTTTCGCCTTGACCAGGATATCGTTCTGGATGGTTTCCACGCCTTTTTTCACCGATGAGGTGATTTTGCCCACATCCTTGACCGCCTGATCGATGGCTTCCACATTGTTTTTCAGCGTATCGGCTATCTTCTCGGCATCACTGGCGATCCTGGGAAGCTTCTCCAGGGTCTGATTGATGTTTTCTTTATTGCTGTCAAACAGCCGGTTGACATTCTTGAGAAGCCTTACCAGGTTGGCAGCCGCCAGGATCAGATAAAAGATAAGGGCGGCTCCCAGAACAAAAAGTACAATGGTGATCAGCTCTCCCCATGAAATCGGCTTATCGAACATCAGCTGATACCTCCTTCATCAGCGCTCGGCACTTTCCTGTTGGACAGGGTGGACAGGGTCTTTCTGACTTCATTCAGCTCAGTTTCCTTTTTGGTGAGCTCAATCTGCAGATTGGACTGAATCTCCTTCAGCTTTTCGTTTTCCTGTTTGAATCGGTAGACGTCCTCCCGCAGCTCCTGGACCTTCCTTCTCAGTTCCTTCAGCTCGGATTCCGAACGATTGCAGGCTTCCTGGGCCTTGATCATCTCGTCGGCCATATTGATGGCCGTCAGGACGGAAGCCATGGAGGTGCTGAGCAAATGGTTTTTGCGGGTAATCTCCTGAAGTTTCCTGTCCACCAGCAGGGCTATCCTTTGTATGTACTCCGGCGATTCTGTACCGCACAGGACATACTCATTGCCCGCAATTCTCACGACCACTTTGTTTTTTTCTTCAGCCATTTCGCAGCTCCACTCCCCAATCCCTGCCGGGGTTTTTGATCCCCCGCTGATGCCGATTCCGGATGGTATCCTTTTATCTCTTGTGAGAGGCCGTACCGCCTGTCTTTGAATTTATTATACTATATTTTGTCAAGGGAAACACAAAGTCTGCCGGAAACCGCCAGGATTAAGCCAGGCCCGCCCGGAGACCCCGTTCCCAGTTTATACCCTATCTATAATATCTTGTTTCTTGCTTTTTCGACAAAATTCGTTTATACTTGAACCTGACACTGATACCTTAACATACTTTTACCTCCTTTTTAGCACATTTAATGATATTAGCCTGTTGTTCGGCCAACAGGCGCTTTTTGTATGACTCATGCTCCCGCTTCATGCCTGTTGTTCAGCAGGCTTTTTTCTATCTTTTTCTTCAGCCGCTGCAGCGCATTGTCAATGGACTTCACAGGCTTGTTCAGCTGGCGGGCGATCTCCTGGTAGGCGATGCCGCTCAGATACATGCTGAGTACCTGTTTTTCAAACGGGCTTAAAAGCTCCAGCAACTTGCTCTCTATGACACTGTAGTCTTCCTTGGAGATGAACAGTTCTTCCGGATCGGTAACGGAGACTTCCTGGAGCATCTCGATGAGCATCTTGTCCGATTCCTCGTCAAACAGCCGTTTGTTGAGTGACACATAGGAATTCAGCGGGATATGCTTCTGCCTTGTGGCTGTTTTGATGGCCGTGATGATCTGGCGGGTGATGCACATCTCGGCAAACATCCTGAAGGGAATGCTCTTGTCCTCCCTGTAGTCCCTAATCGCCTTGAACAGCCCTATCATGCCTTCCTGAACAATGTCTTCCCGGTCGGCGCCCACGAGGAAATAGGATCTGGATTTGGCACGGACAACGGGTTTGTACTTTTCGATCAGATGCTCCATGCCCCACTTGCAGCCATTGCGGATGCGGTGTATGATTTCTTCGTCCTCAAGTTCCTCCGGATGGGTGATGTGGTTTTCATCGGTCTTCAGCACGGTTACTCCTCCATGAATCAGGCATTCTGATACGATTTGGAGATGACAAGGGTCTTCACATTGATGACGAGCCTGGTCAGGTTGATCCCTGCGAAGCGGTCCAGTTCCTGGCTGATGGTGTTTTGCGCACGTTTGAGTGCATCCACTAAATTATAGCCAAAAACCATAACCACGTCCATATCCACAAACAGGCCATCAGGGGTGTTATTGCAGCGGAAGCGCGCTATCTTCTCCATTTCAGGCATGGATACGATGATGTGGTTGATCAGCTGGTAAATGGCATAGTCGGAAATGGTATATTTCCCAAAATAGCTGAAGGTCGGACGCACAACCGTTTTCTCCCCGATTTTCTGGAACTCGGCCTTTCCCTTCCTTTTGAACAACTGCAGGGGATCCAGAAAATACCCCGAAAACTGCTTTTTGATCTCCATGGCGGGAACCGGTATCACATGCTTTCCCTGCTTTTCCCTCGTGTTCCTGGCCTGCTCGATCTCAAGGGGAGTGGCCACATCCTCAATCTTTATCCATTCCTGTACCTCTCCCAGTTCCAGCACTTCGGCAATCCTGCTGATCATCTTGTCGGACGTGCCCAGGATCAGGATACCATCCGGTTTCCGTTCCCTGATGGCTTTCTTGACCTCTTCCCGGTGATCCTCCTCCTGGAAAAGCGCCGTCCTGATGGAACTGAGCTTTGATGGCGCTTTTTTGGCAGACTTTCCGGCAACAACCAGGTTGCCGTGGATCAAAAGGCCGTCGTCGATGATATAGTCCAACCCGTTTTCCCGGGAAACCCAAAGCGCCCGGTGACTTTTCCCCGTTCCGCTGGGACCGCAGAAGCCCACCACTCGCAAACTTCTTCCCTCCTGACAAAACCCCGGATATCGGCAGCAGGGCAACCCCCTCAATCGGGCCGAAAATACCCGCCTCATATAGTTATTCCCCTCCGCGGGGCTCATCAAACGCCTGTCTGCCTTTTTGCAAAGATCTGTCCGCACATGGAAAATGCGCGCCGAAAAAGGCCGCTCCCCTAAGGAAGCGGCCTTTTTCCTTTACCGGATTAGTGAACAATTGCTTTCTCTGTTTCCTTATCAAAGATATGGATACGGCCCATATCAAAGGTGAGCTGAATCTTGTCGCCAGCCTGAACCGTGGATTTCGGGCTGACCCTTGCCGTATAGTTGGCATCGTTGATAACCACATAGAGAAGGGTTTCGGAACCGAGTCTTTCGGTAACTTCCACGTCTGCGTTGAGAGGAATGCTGGCATGGGCTCCGAGGCTTGCGGCATTCTCGTGGATATCCTCGGGACGAACGCCAAACACGACTTCCTTACCCACATATCCCTGCTTCTCAAGCACGGATGCCTTTTCAGGAGGAAGCTCCAGGCTGTATCCGCCGAACCTGAGGCTGATCTTGCCATCGTCGCTCTTGTCAACAATCGCATTACCGAAGTTCATCTGCGGGCTTCCGATAAATCCGGCGACGAACAGGTTGGAAGGCTCGTCATACAGCTTCTGGGGCGTGTCGATCTGCTGGATTAAGCCATCCTTCATGACCACGATACGGGTACCCATGGTGAGGGCTTCGGTCTGGTCGTGGGTAACGTAGATGAAGGTGGTGTTGAGTTTCAGATGGAGCTTGCTGATCTCGGTTCTCATCTGAACTCTGAGCTTGGCGTCCAGGTTGGACAGAGGCTCGTCCATAAGGAATACCTTGGGTTCACGGACGATGGCACGGCCCAGGGCAACACGCTGTCTCTGACCGCCGGAGAGCGCCTTCGGCTTTCTGTCGAGAAGGTGCTCAATGCTGAGGATCCTTGCAGCCTCATGAACTCTTCTCTTGATCTCATCCTTCGGGGTCTTTCTCAGCTTCAGACCAAATGCCATATTGTCGAAAACGGTCATGTGAGGATACAGGGCGTAGTTCTGGAACACCATGGCGATGTCCCTGTCCTTGGGAGCCACATCATTGCAAAGCTTGTCCCCTATGTACAGTTCGCCCTCGGAAATCTCCTCAAGACCGGCAATCATTCTGAGGGTCGTGGTTTTTCCGCATCCGGAAGGACCAACAAGAATGATAAATTCCTTATCTTCAATATCAATGTTGAAATCGTGAACAGCTCTTACTCCGCCTGGGTAAATCTTGCTGACGTTCTTAAGCCTTACACCAGCCATTAAATTTCCCTCCTATTATATATTGCGTCGTTTGACCCATACAAAAAATCTAACATGAACGAGCTGGATTAACTAGCTATCTTTTCTACAAAAATAAAAATTGGCATTTGGCTAGTTTGCATAAGGAAAAACAGCCAAGAAAACCGGCTAAAGCTATATATAAAGGCTAAAAGCAAATAGATATTGAATTTTTATTCATATATATTGTATAATTATAAACCATCGGTAATATTACCCTTTTATTTTGCTTTTCCTTTCTCTGCCATAACGGTATAATAACCAGGGAGGTATGGTTCATGATAAAGGTAGGCATCATCGGCGCCACAGGCTATGTGGGCGCGGAACTGGTCCGACTGCTCCACCGGCGCAAGGATATCAGGCTGACCACAGTCGTTTCAAACAGCTTTGCAGGGCAGCCCTTTTCCGAGATTTACCCCGCGTTCAGGGGTACATTCGATCTGGTGTGCGATAAACTGGACATCCCGGCCCTGTGCGAAAAGGCCGATTATTTCATCACGGCACTTCCGCACGGAGTTTCCACCGATATTACCCGGGAACTGGTCCAAAACGGGAAACGCGTGATCGATCACAGCGCCGATTTCCGGTTCAGGGATCGCACCCGTTACGAGAAGGCTTACAAGCTGACCCACGGGGCACCGGAACTTTTGGAGAAAGCCGTCTACGGGCTTCCCGAACTCTACCGCGACAAGATCCGGAACGCGGACCTGATAGGGGATCCGGGCTGCTATCCCACCTGTTCCATCCTTGCCATTGCGCCCGCGCTGAAATACGGACTGGTTTCCACCGACAACATCATCATCGATGCCACCTCCGGTGTATCCGGTGCAGGCCGGAAGAGCGATCTGGCCTATTCCTACTGTGAAACCGACGAGAATTTCAAGGCTTACGGGATCATCAGCCATCGGCATACCCCCGAGATCGAGCAGGAACTGTCCTTCCTGGCCGGCAGGGATGTGGCGGTGTCCTTCACGCCGCACCTGGCACCCATGAAGCGCGGTATGCTGGCCACCATATACATGAATCTTGCAAAACCGGTTTCTCGTGACCATATCCTGGAGGCATACAGGGAATTCTACAAGGACGAACCCTTCGTCCGGATCCTGCCGCCGGGCGTGCTGCCTGAAACCAGGTTTGTGGTGGGGTCCAACCGCATCGATATCAGCGTGAACCTGGACGAACGGCTCAACCGGCTCATCGTCCTGTCAGCCCTGGACAACATGGGCAAGGGTTCAGCCGGTCAGGCCGTTCAGGCCCTGAACCTGATGGCCGGTTTCGATGAGACCGAGGGACTTTCGCCCGTCGGTTTCTTCCTGTAAGTTCATTAAGGTATGCATTGGAGGATAGAGTAAAACTATGTTTGACTACACGGAAATCATCAAAAAAGCGGAGATATTGATCGAGGCCCTTCCCTATATCCAGGCCCTTGCCGGCAAAACCGTGGTGATCAAGTACGGCGGCAATGCCATGATCAGTGAGGAGCTCAAAAACTCGGTCATGGAGGATATCACATTGCTGAAGTACATCGGGCTCAATCCCGTGGTTGTTCATGGGGGCGGTCCCGATATTTCCAGAGCGCTGAAAAGCTTCGGCGTGGAGTCCGAATTCGTGAACGGTCTCAGAAAGACCGACAGCAGCACCATGGAAGTCGCACAGATGGTCCTGGTTGGCAAAACCAACAAGGAAATCGTTTCACTCATCAACCAGAAAGGCGGAAAGGCCATCGGCCTGTGCGGCATTGACGGCATGCTCCTGGAATGCGAGAAGCACATGGAAATCGTGGACGGAAAACCGGTGGATCTGGGGTTTGTGGGCAGAATCACCAAAATCAATACCAGGGCCCTGGAGCTCCTGACCCACAGTGAATACATCCCGGTGGTAGCGCCCATCGGTACCGACAAAAACGGCCAGAGTTACAATATCAACGCCGACACGGTGGCCGCCGAACTGGCCGCAGCGCTGAAGGCCGAAAAGCTGATCCTGCTCACCGATGTGGAGGGTGTCAAGTCGGCCGAGGACAAGGTTATCCACGTCATCACCAGTGACGAGGTGCATCGGATGATCGAGGAGAAGGCCATTGTGGGCGGCATGATCCCCAAGGTACTGGGTTGCATACGCGCCCTGGAAGGCGGCGTCGGCCGTGCCCATATCATCGACGGAAGGATTCCGCACTGCATCCTGCTTGAGATATTCACCAACAAGGGTATCGGAACCATGATCACCAGACAGCTGATCCCTTACTATGAAAAAGAGAAGCTCTGACCCATGTTTACTTTCCCCCTGCATTGGCTTATAATACCCATATGATAAAAGGTGCGCAAACGATTGCGTCCTTTTTTATCAAAAGTTGAAGGATAGGGATTAGTGTATGGAAGAAATGGAACGCAGATCGAAGAACTTTATTGAAGAGATCATCGAAAAGGATCTGGAGTCCGGCAGAGTCAAGGAAATACGAACCCGATTCCCGCCCGAGCCAAACGGCTATCTTCATATCGGTCATACCAAGGCCATGTGCGTGGATTTTGGAATGGCCGAGAAGTATGGCGGCAAATGCAATCTGCGCTTTGACGACACCAACCCCACAAAGGAAGACGTGGAGTACGTGGACGCCATCATCGAAGATATCCGCTGGATGGGCTTTGATTTTGGCGACAGAGTCTATTTCGGCTCCGACTACAGCGAGCAGATTTATCAATACGCCGTACAGCTTATCAAGAAAGGCCTGGCCTACGTGGACGATCTTTCACCAGAGGAGATGCGCGAATATCGCGGCACCCTCACCGAGCCCGGCAGGGAAAGTCCATACCGCAACAGGAGCATCGAGGAGAACCTGGAGCTCTTTGAACGCATGAGGAAGGGCGAGTTTGAAAGCGGGGAAAAAACCTTGCGTGCCAAGATCGATATGGCCTCCCCCAACCTCAACATGCGGGATCCTGTCATCTACCGAATCAAGAAGGAACCGCATCACCGCACGGGAACCCAATGGTGCATCTACCCCATGTATGATTTTGCCCACCCGCTTCAGGACGCCATCGAGGGTATCACCCACTCCCTGTGCTCCATTGAATACGTGGATCACCGGCCCCTGTACGACTGGTTCCTCGAAAAGCTGGAAATTCCCAACCCGCCGCGCCAGTACGAGTTTGCAAGGCTCAACATCAGCTATACCGTCATGAGCAAGAGAAAGCTTCGCGAACTGGTGGAAAAGGGCTATGTGGACGGTTGGGACGATCCGAGGATGCCCACCCTGCGTGCTCTCAGAAGGCGCGGCTTTACGCCCGCTTCCATCCGCAACTTCATCGAGCTCAACGGTATTTCCAAGACCGCCAGCGTGGCCGACTGGGGGCTTCTGGAACACTGCGTCCGGGAGGATCTGAACAAGAATGCCGATCGGGTTATGGCCGTCTTAAAGCCGCTCAAGGTCGTCATTGAGAACTACCCTGAGGATCTGGTCGAGGAATTCGACGTGGAGAACAACCCTGAACAGCCCGAAAAGGGAACCCGGAAGGTTCCTTTCTCGAAGGAGATCTACATCGAGCGCGACGACTTTGCCATCGATCCGCCGCCCAAGTACTTCAGGCTGAAACCCGGCGGCGAGGTGAGGCTGAAGAATGCCTACTTCATCAAATGTACCGGATACGAAACCGATGAGAACGGTGAGGTTACCCTGGTCCGGGCTGTCTACGATCCAGCCTCCCGGGGCGGCGAATCCCCCGACGGCCGCAAGGTGAAGGGAACCATCCACTGGGTATCGGCAAAGCACGCCATCGATGCGGAGGTAAGGCTCTACGACAAGCTCTTTGCTGTGGAAAACCCGGATGATATCCCTGACGGCAGCGACTACAAGGATTACATCAATCCGGACTCGCTGATCGTCATCAAGGGTGCAAAGCTTGAGCCGTGCCTCAAGGATGCGAAGCCCGAGGAAAAGTTCCAGTTCCTGAGGATTGGCTATTTCTGCGTGGACAATAAGGACAGCAAGCCCGGCAACCTGGTCTTCAACCGGACCGTGGGTCTGAAGGACACCTGGGCTAAGATCGCATCGAAACAGCAGGCTGGGAATGGCTGACTGACGTCAGACCAGAGGTTTGCCACCCGACTTCCTTCAGATTCCACCTCGCAATGGACACCCTCGTCTTAAGCTATACACTTCCCACTACCAGGGCGTATTCGGGACTTTCACCCGTTAGATTGCGCCCATGCTGGGCACACATGGACAAGGCTATCTCATTATTCGAGATAGCCTTGTTTAGTCGTTATAGTAGGATACCAGACGCTTTTAGTTTGAACTAGGCGGACCCATATTGGTGCCAGCCCAAAACTCCACATATCGCGAAGCATACGAATCGACAATATTCCCATATTTATCGATAGTAAAACCATATAGATTAATAGCGCAGGTTCTGCGAGAATCAATAAATTCGTAATTGTATGTTTCTGCAAAAAAACCATGGATAGGGAATACTCTGCGTGGAAGTAGTCCAAACAGACTCAACGGAAGAGAATTTCCAGTATCCTCCGGTATCAAAAACCCTTGCTTCAAGATGAACATTTGCGCCTTTTACCGCTTAGAATGATAATATGGATAGGAAGCCATAGGTGTTGTTATTCTCCCGGGACTGCAAACACCACTTCCGCTTTCATCGCTCTTTATCCTCTTGAGTTTTGATGCTGCTTCCTGGGCTTCAAGATTGGCCGCCTTGCTGGCTTCTATTTCCCTTATTAATTCCGCTTCAAATTCTTCAGGTGAAATAGTAATTTTCTCCGGTATAAGGCCCACCTTTTTCAGCTCTTCCGGAGTTGCCAATCGTACTTTTGTGCCATATCGGGCGTTTACCCTGTCAATCACGGCCTGGTATTTTTTATTTGCTTCAATAACATCATTTACAGCTGACATAAAGTCATCTGGCTGCCCAGATGCTGTCTGAAATTCCGAAACATCTGTTTCTGTAGCCGCGCAGTTTGCGGAAGTAGCAGATGCAAACGTCGGCATAGCCAATACAATCATCAGAACACATAAAAGCCATGCTACAACACGTTTTAAGCGCATTCGTACAACCCCTTTTACTTTTTTTGGATTACGGTAGACAGCTTTACTGGAGCATTCATATGACAGGCTATACGGCTATCATCCTGTAAAAACATTCATTTCCATCATCTCCATACTAATTGAAATATTTCTGATATATGTATTATATATTTTATGATGTCAAATTATATCAAAATGTAATAAAAGCATATTTTATTGTAACAAACGCAAAACCAGACTTGAGATCGCGCTTTTCTCCTCAAGAAATATCTTTAGCGAAAGTTCTAGTTGGCTTATATGGCGCACCATCAAAAAAGATTCCATTCCGGCTACCGGATGGAATCTTTCTATATCCAAACGATTTCCGCCTACTGGTTGATATCCACGAAAATCCTTTCCCCGTCCTTGACCATGCCCAGCTTCTCCCGAGCTATCTTTTCAATGCTCTCCTCGCTGGACAGTTCATCCTTCTGCCGGAGAAGCTCCTGTTTGAGGGCTTTTTCCCGCTCTATGCGCTTTTGAACTTCTTTCATCTCGATCCGGATGGCGGTCATCTCCCTGGATTGGGAATAAACCGTAAAGGCTGTATAAACAAACGCCACCGACAACAGCGGGAATACCCACCATCCCTTTTTCCGTTTTCGTTTCTTCACCACAATGTTCACCCGGCTTTATCCTTGGTAGACGCGTTCCCATAAGGGTTTCTGTTACTGATATTATACCATATTGTCATGAAATTGTAACGGTTTCCTCATTTCTTGGTCATGGCGTTCCTGAGGCGCCTCATGTCAACCCTGATGCGGTAGGCCCTGACGGCAACCTGGTTTCGGAACTTGCCAAGACCCTTCCTGGTATGGCGCAGAAACACCCTGAAAACAGGCGCCAAAAGGCGGAGAATCTGCCTGAACGGCCATAAAACCGCCTTGATAATCTCTGTAAGGGTCCATGACACAATCCTGCTCAGAAGGGCAAAATAAGCAAAAGCGCCCGCACACAATCCGGTAAAGAAGTAAAACCTGGTTTCGCCGCTGCTGATGACGTAGGAGGCCAAAAAAACAATAATGGCTGCAATGATCCAAAACAGGATATCCTCAATATGGATAAAAACAACCGATGTCCTGACGAAACGCCTCTTAATACGGAAAAGATCATACAGAAATGCCAAAACAAGCCCGCAAGCCGCAGCGCCCCCAAACACAGTCAGCTCATAACCCGCGATTGTGCTCATCTACCGTGCCGCCTTTCTATCTGAAGAGCCCCGAGAAGAAGCCCCCTTTTTTCTGCGGTACGCCCTCATCCAGGTATTCCATGGCGCAGATATCGCCCTCCACATCCAGTTCGGATGTTTCCACATTGAGCTTGTTGATATGCAATCCGGCACCCCGTATCACCAGGAGGCCGTTCTCCGTATCCAGGACAATACATTCCTCGTTGAAGCTTTCCACGTGTCGAACCCCTGAGACCATGAGCCGTCTCCTGTCCTTCAGGATGATGTTTTGCTGACGTTGCTCAAAGGTTTTACGGTCTTCAACCATAACAGCACCTCCGATTCCATGCGTGCGCCAGGTTCCGCTATGCCGTCGTTTGATATTATGCGCGGGCTGTGCGGGATATGCCACCGGATTCGAGCGGCGAACCGCATGGTCCGTGGGCCGTGCCGATTTTCGTCCTGCCCGGGTTTGGCTTTCGCGCCGATCGTGAATCAAAAAAGCTTCTGCATGGGTTACAGAAGCTCGTACATATCGGCGCTTTCTTCTTTTTTGGCATGTTCTGTCGTTTTAAGCACCCTGAATCGGGTTACTTGCTCGCCGAACCGGATCTCAACGATGTCTCCCTCCTTGACCTGGGATCCGGCTTTGGCGACTCGGCCGTTGATGAAGACCTTCTCCCTGTCGCAGGCCTCGCTGGCCAGCGTCCGCCTCTTGATGATCCGGCTGACCTTCAGAAACTTGTCGATCCGCAATCAGACCGCCTCCTTTCATGCTTCACCGGGAGACGCATCCCCGCGTTCCTTCCGTTTGCACTCCTCCCACAGGGCATCCATCTCTTCCAGGGTCATGTCCTGCAATTTCTTTCCCTGTTTTGCACTCTCGTTCTCCACATACTCGAACCTTTTGATGAATTTGTTGACAGTGGCGGAAAGGGCCAGCTCGGGCTGTACCTTGTAGAACCGGGCCACATTGACCGCGGCAAACAGCAAGTCGCCCATCTCTTCCTCGATCTCCGCCTGGTCTTTGCTTTCACAGGCTTTCTTCAGTTCCTGCACCTCTTCCTCAAGCTTTTTGAAGGCATCCTCCGCCTTATCCCAGTCAAAGCCCACCTGGGCGGCCTTCTCCTGAACCTTGTAGCTGCGCATCAATGCCGGGAGATTGGCCGGAACGCCTTTTAAGACCTTCGTCTGGGTTTCCTGGCCCTTTTCCTCCTTCTTGATCTCCTCCCATATCCGGATGACATCCTCGGGGGTTTCGGCCTCTTCCTCCCCGAACACATGGCGGTGTCGGTTGATCATCTTGCTGCTGACACCGTGAACCACATCTTCCATGTCAAACTGGCCGTTCTCCCTGGCGATCTGGGCATGGAACACCACCTGCAGCAGGAGATCCCCCAGCTCATCGCAGAGCTTGGCAGGGTTCTCCTCATCGATGGCCTCAAGCACCTCATAGGCTTCTTCGATCAGGTACCGTTTTAGGCTTTTATGGTCCTGTTCCCTGTCCCAGGGACAGCCTCCCGGGCTCCTGAGTTTTGCCATGATATCCAGAAGATCCTTGTACGTGTATTTCTTCATGCTCTCCATCTCCTGTATCCTGTCGTCGCGCCTGTTACCTTTGCAGATCACAGGGACCGCAAATCTTTTCAATGCTTCTGGGAACGGCATCCCGGGAGTTTTTCCAGTCCCCTTCCCGGTTCCTGTAATCAAACATTTCGGTAAAATGCCTGACCTCCCCGTGGATCCGTTCCAGGTGCTGTATCTGGATGGGAAGCAGCGTCTTCATAAACTCGGCCCGCTTTCCGCCGTTCAGCTCTTTTTTGCTTCCCTCCGCCAGCGATTTCATATGCTTTAGGCAGAATCCCTTTGAAGATTCAAACTTTCGCCTGAAATCCGGTTCCTTAAAGAACAGGTAGAGGATGGTGCCCACAAACCTGTCCATGTTCTTTTCAATCCGGCTGCATATGGCGCAGGACTTCTCCAGGTTTTCCAGGTACCTGGTCAATTCCTCCGAGAACCTGTCGGTACCCGAAACCTTCCCCGATAGCCGTCCCATGGCCGACTCCAGCAGGCCTTTTTCGCTTTCCTGCCCGATGGCATCCGCGTATTGCCGGTAGAGTTTTCCAATGACGGCTGCCTGCTCGGCCAGATGGGTTTCGATGATCAGCCCCAATCCAAGGCGGTTTTTCTGTGAATTGTACAGCTTGGTGAAATGGTGCGCACAAAAGCCCATGCGGTTGGTCTCCATCCGGCTGTCGGGTTCCATCAGGGACGGACCGAGGGCATATTCCAGCGCATCCTGTTCAAGCTTCTTCTCACAGACGCACAGGGGGCATTCGGTGTCCTGCTCAAAGGCCTCCGTTATGGGAATGGTGTAAATCCTCTCTTTCATGAAACCGCCTTGCCTTCCCGCCAGCAGGGCTTAACCGGGCCTGCTGGTTTAGTATGCAACGCTTATAGCATAACATACAATCACGGATGTGGGAAGTTGACGGTTGGATGGGATGAAAAGATTGCTTCACGCGGCTCGCAATGACAGCATTCAGTATTACCGGGCAGGCCTTTTCTCATGTCATTGCGAGGAGCAGAACGACGAAGCAATCTCAGCCTAACACTTTATGGGCTCCCTTCCTCTGCAAGCACATATCCGGCGTCATTGCGAGCGAGTGGAACGAGCGTGGCAATCTCTGAATACTATACAGGTCGCAGAAAAGGCTGAAATTGACTTGTCGCGTTCACAATAGCCGCTTATACGCCGCCACCGGCATCCAATACATAGCGATGCGTGTGGGGCACCTCCTTCGGGTTCGAAAATCCCCATTTGAACCACGGAAAATGCTCCTGCACCCCGCCAATGGCGGCTGAAAGCCTTTCCAGGTAGGGATGGTAGATCCACGAGACAATCTTTTGATCTTCGATGTGGTAATACCAGCATAAGTTATACTCATACCGGCTGATGATGGACAGGCCTGAAAAATGGTAGAAGATCAGCGGTACGCCGTTCAGGCAGACCTGTTTCCCCTTCCGGGAAACCTTGTAGTTGGTGATGTTCCACAGGGCCGCATTGGCCCCGATGGACACCACGGTATGCACCCTTTCATACCGCTGGGGCCAATCCTCCACATAGCGTTGATCTCCGAACAGCTTGTGCTCGGGTTCTTCCTTGATAGGACAATGCTCAATGCATTTCTGCGCCCATTCCCCGATGGCCGCAAGGCTCGTGTCATCCCGCCTGCACCCCACAAACCCGGTATTGTAGATCCCGGTGATGTTGTAAAACCCCTCAAAGGCCTTTGAATTTCTGTGATGGGTCAGGAACAGGGACGCGGTGGGCTTTTCCGCGAATATGGCGGCCGGATCCGCGTAGAAGAAGAGGTCCGCATCCAGATGGGCAAAGTAACCGGCATCCGGGAAGGTATTCAAAACGTAGTTCAGGAACACCGGCTTCAGCGTCCAGCAATAAGCATGGAACAGGCGGTTGGCTTTTGCCTTGAGGAGCGCATCGTCCTCAATCTCATTAAGCTGCACCAGAACAAGGTTTGGAAAGGGAATGGCCTTAAGGACATCATACACCGCCTTGTCGGCACAGAGCACATACAGCTTGTAGTTACCGGCATGCTCCTGAAGGGAAGACCTCATGGCCAGGAACTTATACAGATGATCCCTGGAAACCACAGTTGAAAAATGAAAAGCATCCATGTGCCCAACCCCTTTCCTGATGCTTGAATCCACCTTGACCTCCCTCATGGGGGGTGATGGATGAAAACCCGTCATGGATCGTCCACCCGGTTGATTTGCCGGGAGCCATTTCTTCTCAGATATTCAGGCCGATCTTCGGGCCCAGCTCGATATTGAGCGCCATCTCCAGCAAATCGCGCAGCATCCTGACAAAATGGACCGCTTTCCGTGCTTCAACCCATTCCCTCGTTTGCCGGATGATCATGGGAATACTGTCGGCAATGTTGATGATGACATCCGCCGTCGGCCCCCTGTAAGGCTTGTAGTGACTCTTTCGGATGATATTGAGCAGTTTCAGAAACACCCACAGGATCGGATGGCTCGACTCTTCCGCCAGCAGTTGCCGGATATCGCCCACCACCAGGTTGATTCTGTCCGAATCGGTCTTCAGCGCCTCCTGGAGGCAGACCATCTGCATATCCAGATAGAAGATATGGTTATACTTTTCGCAGATATAGGTCACGTTCTCCACCACGTCCACCCAGGTGAAGTTGGCCGGGTGTTCCTGGTGACAGCTCATGATGTCCTCTGCCACCACAAACCGGCAGCCGTCCTTGAAAAGCCGGATACCCAGGTCATAGTCCTCATAGCCGTACCGGACAATGCCCTCGTCAAACATACCCACGCCCATCACTTTGCTTCTGGGTACCGAAAGGTTGTTGGTGATGAAGAAGCGCCAGGGCAGGTTGTATCCGGTGAGGGTGCTGCCGTACCTGGCCAGGACCTGCTTCAAATCCACAATGAACGGGAGATCCAGGTCGAAGCTGTATTTCTCGTAGCTTCCGTCCAGCACATCAGCCTCGGTGATGAGGGGCATCCGGTCCTGGGGCGGATCCGCAAGGTTCAGAAGGCTGCCGGCCATGCGTTCGAATCGCGCCATCTGCTCGTGGCTGAACTTCTTGTAGAAGAACGAAAAAATGCGTTTCCAGAACAGACCGCAGACCACCAGGTCATCCCCCTGCTCATGGGCCTCAATATGCTTCCGCACGAAACTTCTGGAGGCGATCATATCGCTGTCATGGAAGATGAGGATCTCCCCCAGGGCTTCCAGGATGCCCTGGTTGCGTCCCCGAGCAATGCCCCGGTTCTCTTCCAGGCGGATGAACCGCAGGGGGAACCTGGATTTGAAATTTTTCAGCATGTCCAGGGTGTTATCGGTGGAGCCGTTATCCACCACGATGATCTCCACATCGTCACCCTGGTAATCCTGGTTGTTCAGCGCCACAAGGTTCAGGTAAAGCCGTTCCCGGGCATTCCAGGAAGGGATGATGATGCTTGCCCTCATTTCTTGTCACTCTCCTTCCGCTCCAGGTCCTGGGCATCGGAATAGCCGTCGAATCCCGGGTCAATCCTGCTGATATTGTGGATCACATTCTGCAGGATGTGTATGTAAATCCCATAGAAGAAAGGCAGATCCGCAGCGCTCTGTTCATGGATCATGATGATCCGGTTGCCCCTCAGCACGCGAAAACCGCTGAAATGGTAGCAAATCAGCTGGTTTGCCCCGGCATATACCTTTCCGTCGACAATGGAATACTGGTATTGGGCACGGTTCCAGTGACCGATATTGACACCCGGTGTCCGGATCTCACAGACATTCGGAAACCTGGCAGGCATGTCGTCCAGGTATTTCTGGTCGCCGAAAAGGCCTGCCTCGGGCTTGCTGACGCAGGATTCCAGGCAGCGGTTCTTCCACCATCTGAGGCAGTCCAGCCCGGTTTCATCTCTTTTGAAGCTGATGAAACCGGAATTGTACCGGCCGAGAAGGGACTGGAGCCTCGCCTTGTTCTCGGGAGCAAGGGACGGAATGACGATATCGCCTCGGGACAAAAGCACCGAACAGTCGGGCTGGCTCTGGAAGATCACCGACGGATCGGAAAAGAAGAAAAGATCCGCATCCACATAGGTCACCCTGTCGATCTTGGGATCGCGCGAGAACACCGCCTCTATCAGGAGCGGCTTCAGGGTCCAGCAATACTCGTTCATCCGTCGGTTTTTCCTGACCTGGGCCAGCGCTTCGTGCCTGAGCTCACAGAGATGCAGCAGCCGGATGCGCTGCCATCCCATCCTGCTGATGAGGCGGTGTGTTTCTTCATCCACGCAGAGCACATACAGAACAGGATCCTTCAGGACTTCCTGGAGCGAGCAGAGCATGGCAATGGCCTGGTACAACCTGAACCTGGAAATCACCGTGCAAAAAACAAGCTCGTTCATCCCCCGACACACTCCTCAAGGCCATGCCGATCGGTTTGCCCAAAATATGCCCGGTACCATTCAATCGTCCTTTTCAATCCTTCATCAATAGTGTAGCGGGGCGACCATCCCAGGAGCCTTCTGGCCTTGGATGCATCCAGGTATTGGTGCCGGATCTCATGGTTTCCCCGGTTCAGGATAACCGGTTTCAGGTTTGAACCCATGATGTCCAGGATTTTATTGACCAGTTCCAGAACCGTCAGCTGGATCTCATTGCTGAAGTTGAAGGCCTCACCGAAAAGCCCCTCGCTTTCCATTTTTTCAGCCAGGAGCATATAGGCGCTGACCGCATCCTCCACATAGAAATAGTCCCGGATAAAGGTCCCGTCACTGCGTATGACGGGCGCCTGCCCCTTAAGCACGCTCAGGATGGTCTGGGGAACAATCCGGTTGAAATTGGTATCCCCCTCGCCGTACAGGTTCCCGCAGCGGGTGATGCAAACCGGCAGGCCATAGGTATGGTAATAGGCCTGCGCGATCAAATCGGCGCAGCTTTTGGAGACATCGTAGGGATGCCTTCCCTGTAGCGGCATGTTTTCATTGTAGGGAAGCACCTCCTGATCCCCGTAGGCCTTGTCGCTGGATGCCACAATGACTCTTTTGACCAGCGGATTTCTCCTGCAGGCCTCCAGCACATGCCAGGTGCCCCGGATGTTGGCCTCAAAGGTGGACAGGGGATTCCGGTTAGCCGTCCCGACAATGGCCTGCGCCCCCACATGGAATACCGTATCGATCTCATATTCATTCAAAGCCCTCTCCAGAAGGGCGTAATCTTCCAGTGAACCGTAGACCTGGCTGATGCCCGAAAGATCATGAAAAAAACCGGATGACGGTACCCTGTCCCGCACCAGACCGGTCACAACAGCCCCTTTGCTTTTCAGGGCCTTCACCAGGTGGCTTCCCAGAAAGCCTGTGCAACCCGTTACAAAAACATTGCGTCCATTCCAGAAACCGCTCATTTCCATACCCTCCATCGGTCCATGCCTTCCTCCGCCATCTTGTTCATGGTCATGACGTCATAGTAGGTATCGCAGGCATACCAGAACCCGTCGTGCATATAGACGGCCAGTTGCCTGTCCCTGGCAAGATCGGCCATGGCGTGTTTTTCAAGGATATTGGGCTCAACGGCTGAGAGGTAATCAAACACACCCGGCTCAAAAACAAAAAAGCCGCCGTTAATGATGCCTTCCCTGCTTTCCTTTTCCACAAACGAATCCGCAATGCCGTTCCGTACCGTCATGGTGCCATACTGGCTTTTCTTGCTGATCCCTGTCACGGTGGCAATACGCCCTTTTTCCCTGTGGAAGGCCAGGAGCTTATGGAGGTTGATATCCGCCAGGCCATCCCCGTAGGTGGCCATAAAGGTCTCGTTGCCGACCAGATCCCGCGCCTTTTTGATCCGGTCCCCGGTCGTGGTATCCAGGCCTGTGTCCAGAAAGGTAATCTTCCAGTTTTCCGCCTCTTCCAGCAAGGTGATACGGCTGTTCTGGGTGTCCAGGACAAAGCTGTGGTTTTTCCAGGGATAATCCATGAAATACTCCTTAATCCTGTCGCCCCTGTATCCCAGCAGCAGGATAAAATCGTCAAAGCCGTAATGCTTGTAAAGCTTCATGATATGCCACAGCATCGGCTTACCGGCAATGGGAACAAGCGGCTTGGGCATATCCCTGGTCAGCTCATGCATTCTCAGTCCCCGGCCACCGCATAATATCAATACTTTCATATTCGTCCCCCAATGGCGTCATAGGTTGTACACATATTCATGATACGCAGGTGTGCCGAAAATCGTTCGAAATGGGCATACAGCCCATCGGCCGGCAGCATCCGGTCAGGCCGGGCTACCTGGATGCCCCGTTTATAAACGCCTCATCGATGTAGTCGTAGCGATAGTAATCATCATAGAATACCGTGATGGTCAACCGCCACTGGTTGTTCCTGTCCACGGACTCAGACTGCTTCAGCGCGATCACCTGCTTATTGCTGATGAACCGGTTAACCAAGGATTCCAGAGTCCGGATATCATCACCGGAAAAGATCTTGATTTTCAAAACAGCCGCCTCCACCCTGAGCAATGGATTCTTTCTCTTACTTTATTTATATTAGGCAGGAACCCGAACATAACCAGATTTCAGAACCTGCCGGCAACACGTCCGGACCGGCAGTTTGGCATCAGGACAAGGTTCGGGCACGGCGACTCAGGCGCGGGGGCAAACGGCCGTACCGTCCACAGGAAGAAATGGTTAACACAGGCAGCCAAACAAGCGAAAAAAAATGCTTGACTGCGTTTCAGGACTTTGCTATACTATAAAAGCGCGCTAACACGCCGGAAATATGGCGGCGTAGCTCAGGTGGCTAGAGCATGCGGTTCATACCCGCAGTGTCGTTGGTTCAAATCCGACCGCCGCTACCATTTATAAGGCCCCATGGTCAAGTGGTTAAGACACGGCCCTTTCAAGGCCGTAACAGGGGTTCGAATCCCCTTGGGGTCACCAGAAAAGAGACTGTCGCATACGACAGTCTCTTTTGTTCTTTCCGGCTTCTTTCCGGCGAAGAAAGGCCTCACCGGTATTATTCTATGCTTTTGATGCTCCAGCCATAATCCATCTTTACCAGATGAAAGGTATACGCATATCCCGTTCCGTCCGTGTCGGCAACGGACATCCGGGCTGTGGCCTGATTGCCCTTCCGGCTGACCTTAAGGTTCAGACCGTCATCAAGCTCCATGATGTCATTGAACAAGGCACCGGCTATGGCATCCAGATGGAGTTCGGGTGCTTTCCCGGGATCGCCTGTAAAGAGCATGGCAAGCCTGTCATCAGCTTCCCGGCAATGGTCAAGGTCCAGGATGCTCAGGATCAGGTATTCGTGTATCGTATCTTCAATGCTGTCCGGATAATCGGGCAGCTCAATGCGGCAGATATCCGGCACAAATTCGCCATCCTTCCAGAGGTATGTGCTGAAGACGGGATAATAATAAACGTCATAGCTCCACCTGTGCTGGTAATAGCCTTCGTATACGCCGTCATCTTCAAGATCCAGAAGCCCGTCATCCCCGACTCCCGTAGGCGATGCGCTGGTGACCAGCAACCGGATTTCATCTCCGTCAAGCGCATAAAGGGAAAAGCCGTACAGGTTGACAAAATTGGTCAGTGCAGCATGGATATAGGTCTTGTTGCTGCCGTTCATACGGACCGGTTCCACATGCTCTATGGCATACCCGCTGTCATTCCCGGCCATGTCGCCCACCTGTACCAGGTCGCCGTTCCTGTACCTGAGGATATAGAAGCCTGAAATCTCATCTCCAAAACCTGCCACAGCCAGCGCCTCTTCATGGCCGTCCCTGTCAAAGTCCTCAATGAAGCAGTCCAGCAGGGTCATATCCGGATAGTTCCGGTAAAAGTAATCCGAAACCATGCTTTCGGTCAGCCCGGCATCCGGGTTGGGAACAGGCGTTGGGGTGATTTCGGGAGCAGGGGTTTCTTTTGCGGTAGCTTCAGGAGTATCCGCCGGTTCATCTGTTTCCGTCACGTCTTGCATCCTGGCACACCCGGCCAGCAACAGCGCAAGGCACAGGAACAGGGTTACAATGTGGAAAATAAGGGATCGGCACTTTGCCATCCCGTACCCCTCCTTTTCAAAAGGCCATATCCCGCCTGGCAGCGGACAGGCCCATAAAACTTTACATCCTTTTCCATTATACCATCGCGGAATCCGCAGTTCAAAGAGCCGGCTCAGTCCGTCGACGAGGCTGCCTCGCTGCCGGGGTTGTCCATGCCGATCCGGTTTTCCCGGGCAAAGTAGAACAGATATTGCTGGGCGATGCCGGCAAGCGGCCCGAACTTCCTTCGCGCAAAGGCCACAATCGCTTCATTGGTGATTCCGCTTTCAGGATACAGCGTTTCCATCACGCGTCTGACCCACCTGTCCACAGGAAAAGCGTCAGGCATCAGCCCGCTGTACAGCCCGACGCAATCCGCCACTTTTTCACCGACCCCATGCAGCGCAAGAAGCGCCTGCCTCACACTGCCGGAATCCATTTTCCCGAGCGCGTCCACATCAAGCGCATGCACCTGCCGGGATGCACGGATGATGTACCTGGCCCGGTATCCCGCCCTGATACACCGGAGGGATTCCTCGGACAGGGCGGCCAGCACATCCGCTTCCGGAAAGGCATAAAGGACATGTTCCCGGTAGACTACCGGCCTTCCGTAGTTTTGGGCCAGGCATTCCACAATCCTTTTGATCCTGGGGATATTGTTGTTCTGTGAAATGATGAAGGAGATGAGGGTCTCGAAAAATTCCTGTTTCAGAAGCCTGAGTCCGGGCGCGAAGGCAATGGCTTCCTTCATGACCGGATCATTACGGGAAAGCTCACGCTGCACCGCACCATAATCACGGCCCAGGTCGAAGTATTCATGCCACATCCGGACAAAATCGGATCGCTCCGTGTTATGAAAGATGATATCGCGGCCTGCCTGTTCGGCCTCCACCACCCTGCCCCTGACAATCCCCAGCCAGTTGCCATTCTCCAGCCTTCGCCACCTGAAGCACTGTCCGCATTCAAAGGTTTGCTGAAGGTCAAACTGTGCCACGTTCCGCAATATGACGCGCTCTTTTTCTGCATGCCATTCCATGGGTTCACTGTCCTTTTTGGTTTGCTGTCTAACGTAAATAATGTATCCGGCAAAATGCAAGACTTCTTGTACGCCTGACAGGCATTACTGTATAATTAAAATGTAAATTTGAACATGAACATGTCGTTTATTGTCGTTTTTCTACTAAACCGATATCGAATTACAATTATATATAAAACAATTAATTGAGCGTTTACAAGGGGTATTATAACATGGCTCTACTGTTGTTTAAAAACGAGTATATAGAGATCTCCCGGGATGCGGGATATTTCTATATCAAATCCACGGCAAAGGGCCTTTCCATGGAGGCGTTCAGCAAAATACTGCAGAATTCTTTCCCCCAGATAAAAATCATCAGTTTTACCGCCATAAAAAACGCTCTCCTGAATGCACCCCATGGTCCTGTCCTGTTCGGCCAGGAACGGGATCGCGTTATTATTCATGTGTCCAACGATGAGTTGCGGGCCTACATGACCCTGTACGTCCCCGACAAAGACCTGGCGCCTGAGAACCGTGACAATCTGATCAGGGAGATCTATGAGGCACTGCGCAAAGCCGGTGTTGTTTACGGCATCAAGACAGAGGTGCTCACCGGGAGTCTTTCCCCGAGTGTTGAATACCTGATAGCCGAGGGTGTGCCCGCAATCAACGGAACGGATGCCGAAATCAAGCTATATGAAATTCAAACCCCCAAACCCCAGGTATATGATTCGGGCAATGTCAACCATTACGAGCTGAATCTAATCCACCGGGTCAACAAGGGCGACTGGCTGGGCGAGAGAAAGAATCCCACTCCCGGAATACCCGGCAAGAGCGTCCGGGGCAACCCGATTCCTCCCATTCCGGGCAAATGGCTGCCGCTCCTGTATGACCGTACCTCAGTCTATGAGGAAACCAAGGACGGCGTGACCACCCTGTACGCCAAGAAGACCGGGGCAGTCTATTACAAGGGGGATACTATCGGCGTCTACGATTTTCTTGAAATCAACGGGGATATCGATTTTTCCACCGGTAATATAGATTTTGACGGCTACCTGTCTGTTAAGGGGACCGTGGAAGACAATTTCTGTGCCGTTTCCGACAAGGACCTGGAGATCCTCGGCGAGTACGGCGTCGGGGCTGCCGATCAAATCGGGAGCCGGGACGGCAACGTATACATCCGGGGCGGTATCGCCGGCAAGGGCAAAACCGTGCTTCGCTGCAAAAAGAATCTCTATGTCAAATTCCTGTCCGATATCACCGTGGAATGTGAGGGCAATGTTTATGTGGGATTCTATTGCATCAATGCCAACATAAAGGCCAGGCAGGTCATTGTCGAAGCGCCCCGCGGCAAGATCATCGGCGGTACCATCGATGCGGAAATCCGGGTATCCGCCGCAGACATCGGCAATGTTGCCGAGAACCGGACCGTAATCCGGGTCAGAGGGTTTAACCGGAGCAATCTCAAGATGGAACTGGATCAGAAAAAGCTCCATCTGAAAGAGCTCAGGGATCAATTGACCCAGCTCAAACAGCATATTCATGTTTACTCCTGCTCATCCGATCTTTCAGAAGAACAGCGCATCCAGTTCGAGGAGCTGAAGAACCAGTATTCGGATCTGAAGGAACAGATCAAGGAATTGGAATATGAGCTGAGGAACCTGACCGATGACCTGAAAACTCCGGGCGAAGGAGCGGTTATCGTCCGGAACAGGTGCTATCCACGGGTCAGGGTGGAGATAAAAGGCATAGGCGAAGAGATCACCAAGGAAACACCCATGACGGTCTTTTATTTCAAGGATAACGCCATCAAAACGAGGTAGGGGGAAACGATTTTGGATTACCAGGAAATTCTGTCGAAGATTCAGCAGGATGTCAATAATGACCTGAGGACGGATCTTTACCGGTACAACGGTATTCTGGAGGCCATCAGCTTTTTCAGCAACAGGCTGACTTATGACCAAATCACCCAGGCAGCCTTCGATTTCGTCAACGAGCTGCTCACCGTCAACAAGTCGGTGCTGTACCTTCTCCAGGATAACCGTTTCGGTAAGGTTAAAAGCAGGAATCTGCCCCAAGCTCCTGAAACCATACCGCTCAATGACAGGCTGAAGGATTTTGCCCTCTATGTAGGCAATGTGGTCAACGGCAGAACACGCCTGGAGGCATATTTTGAACCCGATATCCTTGAAAAAACCGAGGCCAATCTCATGATACCGCTGATGCTGGGGCATAAACTCTGCGGCTTCATCCTGCTGTCCGGCCGGGTATCCTCCGACTTCAACGAAAACGACATCTTCGTTTCCGGAACGCTGATGAGTCTCTTCAATAACGCCCTTGAAAGCAGCAGCAGGCTGGAGGAGCTCCAGAAAGCCAACCGTGAGCTGGATGAAAAGATCTTCAGCCTGTTTGCCATCAACCAGTCGGCAAAGGCCATGCTCACCGAGCACCGGCTGGATGAGCTGAATCAGCTGGCCGTGGATGTTTTCTCGGAACTCACCCTCAGCGCCAGCACCGGTTTCTTCCTCTATGACAAGAAATCCGAGAAATACGCGCTAAAAGCATACAGGGACGTCTTCCATTCCGGAGAGGATCCCCGGATCATCTATCTGACTTTGAGGCCGGAAGCCCAGGTTCTGATGCACAGGCAGATCTTGGATATCAGCGATGAGAAGGATATAGGATATTTCGCGTCCCTTTTCGCGGAGGGCGCCGAACCCCTGTTAGCCCTGAAAGCCAGGTACATCGTGTTCATTTTCGGCAAGGCCAGTGAACTTCTGGGCTTTGTCACCCTCGGTGAGACCATCTCGGGAACGGATTACAAAAAGAGCACCTTTGAGTTGGTGGACAGCCTGGCCTCCTACACCTATATCGCCCTGTCCAACGCCATGCTGATCCAGGTGGTCAACGACCAGAAAAAGCTCCTTGAGATGAAACTGGAAAGGCTTATCACATTGAACCAGCTGATCAAAAACATCAACAGCGCGCAGACCAGCAAACAGCTGATAGACCTGGCCCTGGAAACCCTCACGGTTTCATTGGGAGTTGAAAACGGCCTGATAGCCCTGTACCAGCCCGAGGACGGCCATCTTCTGGTCAACACGGCTACCAACAGTGCTTTCTGCGGGCTGGCCATCCCGATAACTTCCCGGCTTGAGCCGCTGTTCCAGGGAAAGATCGTGTTCGAGTCGGATGCCACGCTGGTTTCGGAATACATCGGCCATGCTATCGCCGATGCTCTCCCCGAGCGGGCCGGCCTGCTGGCTATTCCCATGTATCTGGATCTCTATGAGATCCGCCTCATCGGAGCCATTATCATATTCAATACCCGCAGCAGCCTCCTGAGCGAGGAAGAAAACATCCTGACCTTTGAAACCATTGCCAACCATATGGCGCCGCTGATAGACGGCTTCATTTCCCTGGACAGAAAAAAAACAGGAATATGTTCCCGATGTAAAGAAGAAGTTTACTTCCGAGCTTAAAATTCAGATAGAAGAATGCCTGCAGTACCATTTTGATCTGGAGATCATCCGGCTGGTGAACGAAAAGGCGACGCCGTTTACCGAGGACGATTTCTTCCGCACGGTTGCCGAGCATTTCCGGAATGCTTATCCTGTGTCCTACAACCACACCTACGTGGTCATACACAATGAGTTCGACTACAACCGGCAGATCCTGGAACGCCTTGCCGCAGAAGCCGGCGTTTCTGTCACCTGCTACAGGCTTTACAGGGACTTTAATACCTATGAAGAGCTTTTGGAGCTTCTGAAATAAGGGCAGGAGGTTTCGGTTATTCCGCTGCCGGCTCGACAACCCGCTTCATGGCTTTTTCAAACTTTGCCCTGGATATCATGACGGAATGCTTGCATCCCAGGCATTCCATGCGGATGTCCGCCCCGGTCCTCAATACCTTCCAAAGCTTGCTGCCGCAGGGATGCGGCTTTTTCATTTCCACCGTATCCCCTACCCTGAACTGCTTGATTTCCATCCAATCACCCCTTGCCCCATGATAAAGGTAACGCTTCCTTTTATTTTACGAATCATATATACCACACGTCAATGCTTCAGCCTGCCTTGCAGCCCGATGCACCCAAAATAAAAAAGGGCGCTGCCTGCGCCCTTTATGCAAAGCCTCTCAGGAGTTTTTAAGGGTATGTAACGCCTCTTCCACACTGGGATAGATCTGAATAAAACGATTCAGCCTGGTCACCTCAAACAGCCTGTTGATGTTGGGAATCAGGCCGCAGAGAACCAGCCGGCCGCCATTGTCGCGAAATTTCTTGAATGTATCCACAATGATGCCGATTCCGGCACTGTTCATATAGGATACCTTCTCCATGTCCAGCAGGACGGTTTGGGATCCTCTGGTCTGAAAAAGGGTATCCATATGCTCCATGAACTCGTTCTGTGTGGAGATGCGTACCTGACCTTCTATTGATGCAATTGTGAATCCATCTCTTTCTGCCATTCTGAATTCCATGCCCATACGCTCCTTCTCATCAAACATTATTATTTGTACCCCTGGCTTGTATCTTTAAACAGGCAATAAATTGGTGCATATCCTGAAAAATCAGTTTTTGAGGCTTTGCAGCGGTGCCGGGATGCGTCCGCCCCTGCTGATAAACCTTTCAGCAGAATAGGGGTTGACCGCCATGACAGGCGCGCTTCCAAACAGCCCGCCAAACTCTACCATGTCCCCTTCCTTTTTGCCGGGAGCCGGGATGATGCGGACCGCCGTAGTCTTTTGGTTCACCACGCCTATGGCGATCTCATCAGCGATGATGGCCGATATGGTTGAGGCCGGCGTATCACCGGGTATCGCGATCATGTCAAGGCCCACCGAACAGACGCAGGTCATGGCCTCAAGCTTTTCAAGGCACAGCGCGCCCGCATTGACCGCTTCAATCATGCCGGCGTCCTCGCTGACCGGTATGAACGCGCCGCTGAGCCCGCCGACCTGGGAGGAAGCCATCACGCCGCCCTTCTTCACGGCATCATTTAAAAGCGCCAGGGCCGCGGTGGTACCATGGGCGCCGCAGCGCTCCAGGCCCATCTCTTCCAGGATGCGGGCCACGCTGTCCCCAATGGCCGGGGTGGGCGCCAGCGAAAGATCCACAATACCGAAGGGAACGTTCAGGCGGGCGGCGGCTTCCTGAGCCACCAGCTGCCCCACCCGCGTTATCTTGAAAGCAGTCCTTTTTACGGTTTCTGCAAGTGTTCCAAAATCTGCGTCTCCCAAAGCCCGCACGGCGCTGGCCACCACGCCGGGGCCGCTGACTCCCACGTTGATGACGCATTCCGGTTCTCCGATGCCATGGAACGCACCGGCCATGAACGGGTTATCCTCCGGGGCATTTGCAAAGACGACCAGCTTGGCGCAGCCAAAGCCGCCCATATCCCTGGTCCTTTCCGCGCATTCCTTGATGATTCTCCCCATGTCCATGACGGCATCCATATTGATCCCCGCCTTGGTGGTTGCCACATTCACCGAAGAGCAAACCCGCTCGGTTGTCGCCAGGGCTTCCGGGATGGATTCCACCAGAAGCCTGTCCCCCCTGGTATATCCTTTATGGACCAGGGCCGAATATCCACCGATGAAGTTTACGCCCACATTGGCGGCCGCCCGGTCCAGGGCTTTTGCAAAGGGTGTATAATCGTTGGTATTGCTGCTTTCCGCCACCAGCGCAATGGGCGTCACCGCGATCCTTTTGTTGATGATGGGGATGCCAAACTCGCGCTCTATATCTTCACCCGTTTTAACAAGCTTTTCAGCATAACGGCAGATCTTGTCATAAATTCTTCCGGTAGCCCGCTCCACGCTTTCAGAGGCGCAGTCTCTCAGGGATATGCCCATGGTGATGGTGCGGATATCCAGGTTTTCCTGTCTGATCATGTTGATGGTTTCTATAATCTCATTACGGCTGAACATATGCGTTCCTCATCCTATATTCTATGCATGCTGGTGAATATCTCTTCCCGCTGAAGACGGACCTCCACCCCCAGCTGGGCCCCTGCTTTGCCAAGCCTTTCGTTCAGATGCTGTATATCGCATTTCATTTTTGAAAGGTCAACCAGCATGATCATGGTAAAGATATTTTGCATGATGGTTTGTGAAATATCCAGGATATTGACATTTTCCTCGGCCAGAATGCCTGTGATTGACGCAATGATCCCAATCCTGTCCTGTCCCAGTACGGTGATGACTGCTTTCATATTAACCTCCGCTTAATGCCGTGTTTTGGTGCTACCTGCCCAATTATAACACATCCGCACCGGATTTTCTCATTGTTTGTTTGCATTTTTATACAAAATATTGCTGGCACTATCCTTGATTCCCCGGCCGCCGGCGCAATGGCGCCCATGGTGCCGTTGCCGGATTCCCTGTCCGCCGACGCCAATCTTCATCGGGCAAACGAAAAATGCAGAAAAAATGGATAAGCCGCCGGCTTAACCCATGTCATGATGAAGTCGTCCCTGCTCATAGAATGACAGTGTAAGGAGGGTGATGCACAAAAAAGACAGGGATTATGCTGTTATTTTTCCTGCCAGATGGGTAAATAATCAGTGTAAAGAGCAGCAACAGGAACAGGAGGTTGATAACCGAGCGAGAACCCACAACGTAAACCTCATCATCCTAACGGAATATCATAACAAAGGGGTTGATTCCACCCAGAAGGTCAATTGAATCTATCAAAGGAACGAAGGTGAATTGTAAAGATGCATTGCTTTTCGAAACCCTGTCCGGCAGGTGAGCATGCCGGGGCAGGTTAGGCGGATCGGTTAATAAGTGAGAAACCGGTCCGCCTATTTGCTTTTGCCGCACCGATGTCGTTGCAATGATATTTTGGCAGATATGGCATTGCAAACGTTGCCTTCGGCATATCGGGCACCACGTTATTCTTTATTTCCGTGATAACCATGAAAGACAGTGCTGATGTTTTTCAACTGGGCATTATTTGCCGCTCTTGCGATGATCCTGTTCCATCTGCAGATAGTCCTGGTGGAAGAAAAATACCTTGCCGCGGTTTTCGGCGAGGAATACGAGACATACCGCAAAAGGGTCAACCGCTATATCGGCCGAAAGGCAGTATAGCGTCCTGTTGCGCCAGGGAAAGATGAACGGATATATCAGTTGAGTTCGTCCAGGGTCAGGGAGAAATTCTCGATATAATGGTCCATGAAATGCTTCAGCTCGGGAGAATCCATCTCCATGAGCCTTTTATGTACAGCCTGCTTTGCCTTTGCAAACTCCCCGTTCCCGGCCTTGATTTCCTCGATGCACTTGATGTAGGCGCACAGCCTGTCTGCAGCCTTGACAAGCTTTCCTTCTTCCGATTCCTCATCGTAGAACAGGATGGGTTTATAGAGGTCAGCCAGCTCCTCGGGGAGCATGGAAAGCAGTTTTTCCCTGGACACCCTTTCCAGATCCCGGTAGGCCCGGCTGATTTCCGGATTATAATACTTGATAGGGGTTGGCAGATCGCCCGTAATGGTTTCATTGCAGTCGTGATACATGGCCAGGAGCGCCACCCTTTCCGGGTTCACGTTTCCGCCGTAATACAGGTTTTTGATGAGGGCAAGGGCATGTGCGATAATGGCTACCTGGAGGCTGTGTTCCTGGATGTTCTCCTGGTTCACATTGCGCATCAGGCTCCATCGGTAGATGTGCTTCATCCGTGACAGAAATGCAAAGAAACTGTATTGCCTGCCCTGTTCCATGAAATCCCCTCATACGCGTTTGATATCGGCTCCAAGCCTCTGCAACTTATTTTCTATGAATTCGTAACCCCTGTCAATATGATGGATGTCCAGCACTTCCGTGGTTCCCTGGGCCGCCAGCCCGGCCAGAACAAGCGCTGCCCCGGCCCGCAGGTCGGTTGCCCGGACCTGGGCCCCTTGGAGGGTTTCTACGCCTTCCACAACGGCTGTGCGGGCATCCAGATGGATCTGGGCGCCCATCCTTCTCAACTCATTCACATGCATGAACCGGTTTTCAAAAATGGTCTCAACGATGACGCTGGTGCCCTGGGCTATCGACATCAGGGCCAGGAACTGGGCCTGCATATCGGTGGGAAAACCCGGGAACGGATGGGTTTTAATATTTAGCGCTGCAGGCCTTGGCACGCCCTTCACCCGGATCTCGGAAGGCTTCTCAATCACTTCCACACCCGCTTCCCTCAGCTTTGCGGTCACCGGCATCAGGTGATCAGGAACCACGTTTTGGAGCGTGATGTCACCGCCGGTTATGGCGGCCGCTGCCATCAGCGTTCCGGCTTCAATCCTGTCGGGCATGATGGCATGTTCCGCGCCATGCACGCGTTCGACGCCCTCGATGGTGATGGTGTCCGTGCCGGCTCCCGTGATTTTGGCTCCCATTTTATTGAGAAAGGCAGCCAGGTCGACGATTTCCGGCTCTGATGCCGCATTTTCAATGGATGTACAGCCTTCGGCCAAAACGGCCCCTATCAGCAGATTCTCGGTTGCTCCCACGCTCGGAAAGTCCAGGTAGACCCTTGAACCCTTGAGCCTGCCGTTTCTTGCCCTGGCTTCTATATAGCCGTTACCGTATTCAATTTCGGCGTCCATGGCTTCAAAGCCCTTCAGGTGCAGATCCACCGGCCTGCTGCCGATGGGGCAGCCCCCGGGCAGCGCCACTTTGGCCCTTCCGCCCCGTGCCAGCAGCGGCCCCAGGACCAAAAAGGACGCACGCATTCTGCTCACCAGTTCATAGGGCGCCACATGCCCGGTGAGATCCGGTGTGCTGATATACAGCTCTCTTTTGCTGATATTGGCTTCCACCCTGGCCCCCAGGCTGGAGATCAGATCACACATGACAAAAACATCATCAAGCCCGGGTATGTTCTTGATGATGCATTCGTCCGCCGTCAGGAGGCAGGCGGAAATAATCGGAAGTATGGCATTCTTTGAACTGCTGATTTGGACGGTCCCGGACAAAGGTTTTCCACCATTGATCACAAATGCTCCCATATGATTCCCTTCCATTCTGAAAGTCGGCTTTTTAAGCCGACTTTCCGTTATGTACATTCCGGGCGTCCAATCGTTCCGTTACACTTTTTATTATCCGATCCCGCGATCAATTCATACGTGGTAAAAGCATGCGGGCTTGCCATTACAAATCGCCGCAAAGAATCAAAACGCGCCTGATCATGACGATCAAATCGCCCCAGGTTATCGCTTTGTCCGGATTGAAAACATTGCCGGTTTCCTGGACAATGCCGTTTTCGATGGCAAATCTTACCGCATTCAAAGCACCGGTCGAAACCCTGTTCAGATCCTGGTAGCGGGACCAGGCCGAAGGATTCTGCGGATTAACCGGAAGCTTCGTCCTGAAGCGGTAATAGGATACCAGGAGGCTCACTGCCTGATCGCGACGGGCATAGCCATCGGTGACAGCCTGGGGACCGCTGATCAGTCCACTTCTGGCAGCCTGGACCAGCAAATCGTTGTCATCATAGGCCGTGCCGGTCAGATCCAAAAGCAGCTTCACAATATCGGCCTGCCTCACCGGATCGGCATGGCGGAAGGTCCTGCTTTCAAGGGAAGGCAAGGCGTAAACGGCCTGGATGGCCTTCAGGCTGTCAGAAACATCCCTGGGAACGGTACCGGCCGTGGGCACGGCACGCGTCGCGGCGGCCATGGCGCCTGGTTTTGTCATTTCTCCCGATACAATGCCATTGGCATAGTCGGTTCTCGTCTCCTGGGCGTTCCAGGCGCGCCTACCTGTGTCATAGAGATAGGTTCCGATCTCGTTGGCCATATAACTTCTGAGGTTATCCACCGGGAAATCCACCCGGATGGGCCGCACCAGGCTGACAAAGGAACGACCGGTGGAAGCAGGGCCTATCCTGATCTCGGTGATCGGGGCGACCAGCTTCAGGTTGGATGGCTGCGTATAGCTTGTTGCCGGCGATGTGATATCCAGCCTGAGGGTAAAGTTCGAATCCATGGTCTTCATCTTGAAGTATTCATCGGTCTGCAGGGTCTGCGGCCGGATGATCAGATCGTTAGAAGGCAGCTTGATGTATAATTCCTTCCCCATCTCCGAAATCGCATCGATGAGCACGGCGCCCAGTTCCAGCCTTACGGTCTGAACCTTTCCGGGCGGTCTCGACAGATCGATCTTGACCACATAATGGGGTATGCTCCTGACCTGTTCCGCCATCCGATGGGCATTGATCCCCGTGGAACTGGCCGTCCAGATGCCGTCAATTACCTTGGGAGATATGACCAAGACATCACCGGTGGGCACGTCGGAAAGGTCGAAGCCCGAGTCGTAATCATCCCTGCTCCTGTTGGTCACAACAAGGATGGTCCTGGTTGGTTGCGACCGGAGCCCGCTTACCGGATCATAGGCATACAGCCGCGCGTAGTAGCGCCTGTTGGAGATTAGATCGGTAACCGTATAGGTTTCATCATCCACTTCAAAGGTCTTGGCACCCTCAAAATTGCTGTTTTCCGCAATTTCAAGGATATAGGTATACTCCGGAAGCCTTGTCCAGACATAGGTAATGCTTTTTTCGGTGACATCGGTGACTCCGAACCCGGTGGGCGCCGGCGGCGGCGTGTAGGCCTCGGTCCTGACAATCACAGCGTTGCTGTATTCGGATTCCTTGCCGGTCTCCGGATTGATGGCCTTGATCCAGATATAGTACTGGGTGTCGGGCTGAAGCCCGGTCAGCCTGTAATAGCCGGTTCCCGCCAAATCGTCATAGGTAACGGTGTTGGTGATATTGGCGGATTCAAGTTTTTCAGATGTTCCGCAGCGGATTTCATAGTTCATCCCGGGCAGGAACTCCCAGAAAAGGTCAATAAAGTTATCCGCAGCGATCGCAATGATGTTTGTGGGCGCTGTCGGGGTGACAGGGTTGACCACATCCCTCGGCTTTGTATTGACAATAATCGGATCAGAGGGGTTGGATTCCTGCCCGTCGTTGTTTGCAATGGTTACCCAGACCACATAGGCTGTGTTTTCCCTGAGTCCGGTGATATCAAACTCAAAGGTCTGATCATTCTGATTCTCGGGTATGTCCGGGATGGAAACCTCCGTGAGGATGGTCGCCAAACCCTTGAGTTTTCCGCTCAAATCGCTGTATTGCATCGTGGGTGTAGAGATATTCTCCATGGCATAATTGTACCTTATCCCATAGACAATAACCTTCCAGCCGTGCTCATAATTAATGGTCTTTGTCGGCGGATTCTGCGTTCCGCTTTCTCCGTCATCGGGATCCAGCAGCGAGATGTCCCTCCATCGCTTGCTTTCCTCATCATAATAAGCATCCCAGCGTTTTTTCAGCAGAAGGGTCGCACCATTCAGGGTAATGCTGTCCTCCTTCACGGCAAAAGGCGGCGCCGAGGGCGCTTCGGGTATTCTGTCCGTACCGGTGTCCGGTTTGGTAATGATAACCTTGACAGAACTCTCTGAAATAAATGCCTTGGGCACAACGCGTATCAGCCCGTTGACGTTTGTTTCAACCGGGTAATACTTCTTTGCCCGGATCACAAAATAATAGATGGTCTGGGATTTCAGATTCGTCAAGTCGTACCGGTAACCGATAACCGTATGCCCTGATACAGGGTTTTTGGCCTTTATCTCATTGGCTGAACCCAGGCTCAAATCCGAGGCTATCTTGTCTTCTTCATCCGGGGATTCCACCTTTCGGATATCGTCCACCAGGTAGATATCGTAAACGATATCCCTGTCAATGAACTTGTCACCAACGCCTTCACCGTTATAGGGCACCTTCCACATGACCGTGGCGCTGCGGGATGTCAGCAGGCCGTCGTAGGTAATGTCCGGGTTTTCAGGAAAGCTGTCCACGATTTCAGGCGCTTCGGGTGTTTGGGGGATGATTTCCTTAAGCTCCACCCTGGCGCCCGAAGGGAAATGCAGATAGTCGCCGTCGATGGAATACACATAAGCCTCGACACTGAAGCTGTAAGGGGTCTTGTCATCCTTGGGGATGATGATCTGGTAGCTGGTGATATCGGGCAGGAGATACTGCTTCGGGTTATCGTCATTCTTGCTGCTGTAACGATAGAGGATATAATTGCGGCTTGCTACCTTGAACTCATCCTCGTCAAGGATAACAGAATCCCAGATGAGGTTCCATATGGCGTCGCCGTCAGGGGTAAAGCCAACCCGGTAGGCCCTGATCAGGATATTGGTTGTTACCTGGAGTTCAGGGATTTCGGCTTCGGGTGCCACCACGACGCCCTGGCGCGGTACGGGTACGACCTTAATGGAATACCTTCTGCCCGGATAGGCGCCGGTAAAGGTATATTCCAGTTTCCTCTCGGCGGCATTGACAGTAACGGGAGGCGCATCCGGCTGGCCTATCCTGGAACCGCGGATGGTTTCAGTCAGGGAGATCTTCCCTATGGCATCCTTACTCACGTCGGAAATATAGAGCCTGTAATCAATGCGCCCGTCTGTATCCCATACATCGTCCCATGTGATCTTGATATCATTGGTGCCGGGTATCAGCCTGGCTTCAACCCTCACGCTGGTGAGAAACTTGATCACGTTTGAGCGCTGGGACACGATGCGGGTATTGGTGTTGACCACCGAGCATGACGCCGTCAGGCTGGTTTCATAAATATGTCCGGGTTTCAGGGTATTCGGATTGGTCTCCGAATCAAAGCTGTCATCAATGGTCAATTCACTCTGGTTTCCGGGCATTGTCACCTGGATGCTGTTGGTGATGCGCCGCCCGGTGCCGTATTCTATCTCATGGAAGCTGGCCGTTATCTGCGTTTCATCCGTACCCGGAGGAAACCCGTCATGCTGCCACCTGAAGATGGCGTACCAGTCCTCGTGGACATCATAACCGATTTCTTCCACCCTGTAGTTTTTGGGAGGATTGACCAGAATGGGGTCGGCAAAGACCGCGCTGCCGGAATACAGGGTCAGCAGCATGACCAGGACCATAAGCCGCGATATATGTTTAAGCAGTACAGAATGTTTTTTCATGCCTACTCAGCTCCATTTCATTTTAGAGGGCAGCCATGCGGGCTTTTATATCTCGCCAAGCTTTTCCAGGACCTTTGCCACCATATCCAGCATCTGCCCGATGGTGCTCCTGCCTGTTGCGTCAAACTGGTTGTTTCTGAGCGTTGCAAACCCTAAATCGATGCCCACTGTCACATAGTTGTACAACCGGTTGTTTATCTGCGAAGCATTGGTAATGATGATGGTTTTGGCCGGCCTGAGCGCAGAGGGATTAATCCCCGTCTTTGCGCAGTACAGCCTGACCGACAGGGCCAGCGCGCTCTGGTTGTCCAGGTAACCTGTCAATTCCTTAATCCCCAGCACATCGCCGATGCCGAGGACAGAAACCTTCTGGTTGGGCGTCAGGCCTGTCAGTTCGCCTTCTTTTCCGATCAATACGGCATACAGCACCAGGGCCTGCTGCCCGGTTAAAGGATCGCCGGGATAAATGGTGGTGTTGCCGAAAACCTTCTTCAAATCGTATTTTGCGCCCAGTTTCCGTATGATTTCCTCAAAGGGGCTGCCCGGGCTTACCGAAATGCTGCCGACGGCCAAAACCGCGTATTCTCCGGGAGCATTTGCCCGGAACACAATGTATTGCAGATAAAATCCGGAAGAGCCCGGAACTTCAGTCCAGCCCTTTGATGCCTGGTAATTCACATAGGGGACTATGCGCCCGGATTCGGGCTGATAGGCCAGCTTCATTCCGAGCCCGCCCTGGAAGGACAGGACGGGCTTGTCCACGATGAGGCTGGCGGAAAGCCCACTGCCTCCGTCCAGGATATCCCTCAGATACCTGGACAGCTCGCTTTCTATACTCTTCATGACCGTCCGGATCATATCCTTCAGCTCGATTTGCGAGCGGTAGCTGTATTTATCCAGTTGCTCCAGCACCTTGTCCAATTCCCTGTCAAAAATGCCGTACTTGAAGGGACCAGTCGCCTCAGGCTCCATCAGGATATCATAGATCATGGTAGCCAGTTCTTCGTAGGTGCGCCTGGAACCCACCGCCGAAATACTGACGTCATATATCCCGGATACCAGTTTTGTATCCCTGGGCAGCGCCGTATCGGATTTGGACTTCAGTTCAATGCGAAGGCGCAGCATGGCTTCCCTGGCTCCGCCGCTCAGCGCCTGCTGCTTCAGGCTGGCCAGATCGACACTGCCCCTGTTCAGGGTCACTTCCACGCCGGACATTTTCAGATTCAGCCGCGAATCATTGCTCTCAATGGTTTCCAGCACCTTCTGGGGTACCAGGATGTCATAGCCTGCCGCATTGGCAAGCTCCTCGGAAAAATCAATGGTCACGGTTGAGCCCGGCGAAGCCTGTAAAAGCCCGGAAACCATATCGCCCTTAACCAATGCCCGCACCCGGGTGGCGGTTTTTGAATCGACAAGCCAGTACAGCTTCTGGAGCAGGTGATCGGCCTCCATGTTGTAGAGATCTTCCAGTTCTTCCCGCTCCTTCTCCCTGTCGTAATCATCCTGGTCAAAGTCCGTGCGGACCTCGACGGGACCGACATGCAGGGACTGCAGGGCTTCGTCCTGGGACGGATCGTCGTCACCATCCCTGTGTTCCGCCCATAACCGCACAAAGAAGCGGGTGTTGGTTTCCAGCCTGATATCCTTGACATTGCCTTTGCCATCGGAAACAGGCCTCCTGGAAATACGGGCGTAGTAGACGTATTTGTCGGGATCCCCTTCTCTCAGGATTTCCGTGGTTTTCTCCCGGTACACATCCACCTCTTCCGGCAGATCATACCGATAGTGCACATACCCGGTCAGGGTGGCATACCCGCTCTCTTTTTCGGAGCGAATCTCCAGGAAGTACTCATAGACGTCTTCCCCTTCCCAGCGGACTTCAACCTCATGGAAGGTGTCCCTGGTTCTGGCCGGTATGGGCGTATCTGCGTCTTCGTCCCAATAACCGCTGCCGTCTTTCTCATCGTATACATACCATTGATCGGCGGCCTTGTTGTATATCCTGAAATGATAGACGGTATTGGGTTCCAGCTTTCTTACCCTGAAATAATAGGTGTTTCCGTCCCTGACCACCGTATACTGGGAGCGCAAAAGCCTGGTGTATGCCCGATCAGGCTGCCCGGATTTTTTCATGTATACTTCCATGGAATCAGTGTCCGTGCCGGGCAATTTGCATTCAATGTTGAATCCCACTTCGATATCCCTGACCGCTTCAAACCTGACAGGCGCCTTGACCAGTTTGGTGGTGACAGGCAGCGTCACCCAAATGCTGGGTTCTCCCTTGCCATCCTTCCGTACAGCCCTCAGGCTGAAATAGTAAAGGGTGTTGGGCTTGAGAAAACCTTCAATGGGCATGATGATCTGATCGTCGGCGACAATGCGGAACCCGAGTTTCTCAAGGATGCCGTTGGGATCCTCCGGATCGATGACAACAACGTCGCCCGAGGCAATCTCGTCGTATGTTTCTATGAGTCTTCTGTTGAAGGCATTATCGGCATAATTTTCGGTATTGCCATTACTGGTACAGATCAGCTCATAGACCACATCCTTGTCCATGCGCGTCCATGTGAGGACCACCTGGGTATCGGTGACCAGTTCCTGGCCTTCCGCATCCTTGGCGATAGCCAAATCGGTAGGGGCACTGGGCCTTCTCTCGCTGTCATCCACGTCCTTCGGCGCAATCTTGGGCGTAGTGAACGATTTGACGGGAGAGGCATCGGACCAGGTAATCGGATTGTCGGGATCCTCGTTCATTGAATACAGGTACGCGATCACCCTGAAATAATACGTGGTATTGGGCTTGATATCAGCTGCTGAGCTGTCTATAAAGACAGTCACCGGATCCCTTGCGGCATCGGCATCCACATCGTAATTGACTTCTTCGGTTTGCCGATAGGCCTGGTTAAAGTCAGGCGACTGGCTGACGTGTACTTCATATTTCAGCACCAGGCCTGTTTCCTCAGTGGTGTAGCGCTGCCATTCGTCAGGCTCCAGCAGCCGATCAATCATCACGTTGATGCCTGTCAATTCAACGGTTCCATCACTATCGACAGTGGTTACAGCCTTGATATCCTCAATATTGGGGGCAGGAACAGGCTTCCGGTCCAGCGGATGGGTCGTAAAGCTCACGATGGGCGAAAGGTAGGACATTTTCTTTTTCAGTCCTTCCGAAAGACCGTCTTCCCATTTATCAGCATTTATTTCCGCGTTATCCTTATAGCGGGAGGTAATGATCTGGGCATAATAGATGGTATTGGGCACCAGAAAATCCGGATAGCCCGGGCCATTCTCGAAGGAAATATCCGGATCGCCGCCGTGTTTTTCGGCTACATAATCCCAGAACAGCTTATCGCCCGGAATAATGGCAACCAGCCGCCCGTTTTCCCAGTCCAGGCTTTCCTTTCCGATGACCAGCACCCTTTTCTGTTTGACAGGTACATAGACTTCCACGTCATCCTCGCCGACCTTCGTGGTCTCCCCGTCCTTCACGTCCGCATCGGGCCGGTAGGCGCTGATCAGGATGTGGAAGGTATATTCAATATCGTCGCCGTAATTGCCGGGACCTCCGTTTTTGAAAAGGTTCCACAGGTTGTTTGCAAAAAGGTTCTGCCAGGCCAGGGGCGCATCAAACGACAGTTTCAGATCACTGATAAGCATCTTGGTTTCCGTGTCATTGCCCTGGATGTCCTTAACCGTCATGGTTACTTCTCTCGTATTTGCCACCGAAATATCGATATTCTTGGGCACCGGTGGCGGCGCATCTCCGGTAATGGTATCGAGGAACTCTGATTTCAGGCTCAGCGAGGCTCCCAGCGGACTGCTCGCGTCCTTGTTGGGATACAGCACGACCGCGATATAGTCGCCCGGATTGTAAGGGATGATCTCCCTCACCTTCTCGGTTTTGGGATTCACCCATCTTACCTGCGGCCACAGATCCTTCCTGTTGTAAATATACGCATGGGCTGAATGATACTGTATCTGGTAATACAGCTCAGGATAGTTACCTGTTTTAAGTTCGTCAAATTCAATCAGGATCAGGTTTTCATCCACTTTCTTGATCCGGAACTCCAGGGGTGTATAGATGGAGTTTGACCTGTCAAAGGGGATGTTGGGGCCTTTCGGATCATTAATATCCTCATTCCTGACATCACTCTGCAAAAACCCGCTGGCGGTTTTAAGAATGGATGGGGTGCGTATGTCGCCGGAATCCCCGGATCTTCTGAAGCTGATATACAGCCGGACATTCTGATACTCGGTACCCGACTGGATGTTGTTGTTCTTGTCCAGCCTGATGGTAAACCTGTCGCTGCCAGCCGGATGATCCACCATCTGAGGCGTATTGCCGGCCACGCTCCACTTGAGGTTGCCATCCGCGTCAACGATCAGACTGCAGGTATATTTTGAGTTGGGATTATTCACGTTCTGCTGCCAGTTTCGGCCCACCTCCATGTCAATGAGGAAACGGATCTCATCGATCTGGGTGCCGAGTATATTCCCGAGGGCGTTTCCGTTCAAAAGGTTTGTGATGGGGACATCCCCAGCGCCTTCCACATAGATTGTGGGCGCATACCAGGTAAACTCGATCACAGGATTCCGCCCGCTGACAATGTACTGATCCTCGGGTGGATTCCATCCGCCGTCGATAATGCTTCCTTCGCTTTCCACCATGACACCGAAGGATCTGCCGGTAAAATCGATTCCGGGCAGGTACAGGAACTCGGCGTCATGCACGACAGAATCTTCAGTGGTAACCTTTATACGAATTCTGAATATATGATTTTTCCTGAAGGTTTGATCCGGGAATCTGATGGTCAGGATGCCATCCGTATACTCATAATAACTGGAAGGTAATTCTCCATCCGGCCCGAATGGTTCTTCGTCATCCCACCACACGGCAACCTTCTGAGGATCATCATTCACAGGCAACGAGATGATATGCATATTATTGGCATAACCGACGTTTATCTGCTGCAAGTCCACCTGCGCCGCATGGGAATAGGTGATATTGACCACCGACATGGCTGAGAAAACAAACACGAAGACCAGCAGCCAGGATACGCATCTATTGAAAACGCTTCTTCCCATACAACCTCTCCTCAGTACAACTTAGTCCGGGCAAAAAGGGCATAAAATCCCTACATTATATATCGGAACAACCGACCGCGCTGATTACAGCCCGGGCATGCAATCGAGAGTGTTTGCATGTTTTTTCTGCAGTACAACGAAGAACCCTGCCGCTATGCGGCTTTTCCGCCGGGCTTTCCGGGATTTTGTGGCAACAGCAACGCCTACCTGCCATGTCCATGTTGTGCTATAATGGATTTACTGTTTGGACGAGGGGTGCGCTATGCATTTCGAAGCGGTCAAGGACATCCTGTTTTCTGATACATTGGTACCGGATATCTTTATCAGCGATATCATGCCCAACCTGCCCGCTGATGCGGTTAAGGTTTACCTGTACTGCCTGTTTTTAAGCAAATACGGCAAAGAAGCGCGTCCCGAGGATCTGGCCGCCAAGCTGGGCATGTCTGTGGATGCGGTATATGCCACCTTCACCATCCTGGAAAAAGAAGAGCTCATCCTAAGAACCCCACAGGTCATTACCCTCATCGACCTCAAGGACCGGGAGGTGAGCAGGCTGTACCGCAAAAAGACTTCTTCCGACGCCGACGAGGCGGTTTCCCGCACGGCCATGAACATCAGGCGCAACCAGTGCGTGGATTCCATCAACAAGATGTTTTTCCAGGGGATCATGGCGCCCAGCTGGTACACCACCATCGACCACTGGTTCGAGACCTTCAGGTTTGATGAGGACGTCATGGTATCCCTGTTTAAATACTGTTATGACCGCAACGCCCTCAACGCCAGGTACATAGAAAAGGTGGGCGCCACCTGGGCGGCCCGCGGCATCACGAATCACTGGGAACTGGAAAAATACATGGAGCTCTGCGAAAAGGTCAATGAACTCGGGAAGCAGATCGCCATGAAACTGCGGTTGAACAGGAAACTGACTTCTTATGAGGAACGCTACCTGGAGACATGGATCAACGAGTACGGATATGGCATGGATATCATCGACCTGGCGCTGGAAAAAACCACGGGGAAGACCAACCCCAATTTCAAATACATCCACGGGGTTCTCACAGGATGGCATAAAGACGGGCTGAGAACCAGGGAACAGATCCTGGCCGCTTCCCAGGCGGCAGCCTCCAGGGACAGGAAACGGCCTGCGGACACCGTGGCGCGCAGGGACAACTTCATGCAGCGTTCCTATGACGATACATTCTTCGATATGCTTGACAAGGCATCCGTAAAAGGAAAGGACAGAGACAATGGTCCGGATTAATCGCGAGATCAAGGCAATCCTGGAATCAAGGCGAGACAGGGCAAGGGCGGATTTGGACCAAAGGAAGGCCGAGGTTTGGTCCAGGATCCCTGAGCTGGAAGCTCTGGAGCAGCAAATCACGCTGGAGGGGATCCGCCATGCCCGGATGCTGATCCACAGCCCGGACAGCGCGGCCGACGCCGAAGCCCTGGCCGAGCGCATCACTGCGCTGAAAAGGGAAAAGCAGAACCTGCTGATACAGAACGGCTACCCGGCGGATTATCTTGAACCCCGCTTCACCTGCGGGATATGCAGGGACACCGGCCTGGTCACCGAGGAAGGTTCCCTCGAAACAAGGCCCTGTGCCTGCTATCGCCAGCTTTACCTTGAAAGGCTTTACCAGGTGTCCAATATTCTGGATGATGGCCGGACCGGATTCGGACATTTCGATGTGACCCTTTTTTCGGACAAGCCTGACAAGCAGCGTTATGGCTCCGATATCTCACCGCGGGAGCAGATCCTGACCATACGGGATCGCTGCCTGTCCTTTGTGGAGCACTTCGCGGATCCGGGGCCTGCCAACCTTTACTTTTACGGCTCCACGGGTACCGGGAAAACCTTCATGGCCAAATCCACAGGCCTTGAGCTGATAAAACGGGGATATACCGTGCTGTATCTTTCTTCGCCCACCCTGTTCGACGTGATGCAAAGGGCACGCTTTGCCTCGGACAGTGAGGAAATGGATGCCACCTACAGGGATCTCGTGGAAACCCAGCTCCTGATCCTGGACGATCTAGGGACTGAGCCCGCCAGCGATGCCCGGTACGCCGAGTTCCTGACCTTGCTGGAAGCCCGGAAAGCCCGTTCCAGCAGGTATATTGCGCGCACCATCATCTCCACAAACCTGGATCTGAGGCAAATATACCAGACCTACAATGAGCGCATTGCGTCCAGGATCCTGGGCGAATTCGAGACCTTCAAATTCTTCGGCGAGGATATTCGCATCATGAAAAGGTTTGCATGAATAAAAAAGGGGCGGCGTGGTCATTCCTGCCGCTCCTTTCTTCAGAACGCTGTCCGGCTCCGGCGGATGTTTCGTGTGCGAGCCTGTACAAAGCCACATCGTCGGCGCGTCTACATGGTCAGAATGCCTTCGTCGGAGTTGATGATCAAAAGGATGTCCTCCTCTTCTCCCGTCATGGCGTTGATATAGACCAGGAAGTCCTGATCGTCAAGCTTTCCCTTGAACTCATAGCAGAACAGTTCGCTGCCGTAATTGGTGGGAATGATGGCAAGCCCCGAAGAGATGATGTTCTCCTTCCTGGCCACCTTCTGGAGCGCCTCTTCCATGGAAATGGCGGGCTTGGGTATATCCCTTTGCCGGTGGCTCATGAGATACCCTTTGCTTTCAAAACCGACGATCTCGCCGTTATCGAGGGCCACCTTCACCTTGATCAGGTCCGGATAGACAATCACGCCGTCCTGCTCATAGGCATAGTTGATGGTGGCGATCCCCTGCTGTTCGGTATAATAGGTATCCTTCATGCTCTTGAAACCGCTCTTTTCAAGGAACTGCTTACCTACTTCCTTGGCCTTGTCGATATCAAGCTCCACATCCCCCACGTCCCGGTTGTACAGGAACCATACCACCCTGCCGCCAACCACCGAAACATCGGCTTCGGCGATGCTCTTTTCCTTCTTGCCTTCCAGTTCAAACCTGAAGTTGTAGGTGTCGATGACACCGTTCTTGTTGTCGGAGACTTTCTGGATGTTGCGGATATTCTCCTTTCCGAAGAGCTTGCCCAGGTTTTCGATGGCCTGTTCCTCCGTCACCTTGTCACCGGTAAGACCAAGCGCCTTCTGTTTGGTCATATGCTCCGAGAACGGGCCGTCGTAGATGAGGGTGGGCATGTTTTCAAAGGTTCCATCGATATTGGAAATGGTCATGGGGATTTCCACATCGTTCTTGGCAAACAGCCTTGTGCCCTCTCCGGCCAGGTTCGCCCAGGTCATGGTGCCCGCCGTCAGCTCCCCATGGAACTTGTCCAGGTTGTCGTTGAGGGAAACTGCCAGCTGATGCAGGTTTTTAATGGTGTCCATCTGCTCCTGGGTCAGGGTCTTCCCTTTTACGTTCTGGCTGGTCAGGGTCTTGGCATAGTCGCCCACCTGGCTGATGAACTTCTGGGTATTCACAAGGGCTCCCTGCTGTATCGGAAGCTGCCCCAGGTTGGTGGAAACCAGCTCGGCGCGATGCCAGATATCCTTGAGGATATCCGCGGCCTTTTCGTTGGAAGAGGTCAGCATGGCCTTGGCCAGTAGCACCTCAATGTCCTGGACATACCCCGTCATCTCATAAAATGCTCGGTTATACTGGGCATCCAGCTGCCGGCGAAGCTTAACGGCCAGCTGGAACTCGTAGGCGCCGAAAAGAGTGGTCAGGGCCAGAAAGACAATCACGACATTTTTGGCCTTGTTCCTGGCGTAGTACCCCGGAGGTACCCTATCCCTCTTATGTTCTGAATCATGGGCTTCATGTTTTTCCAGGATGTATTCCTTCTCATCGTATTCCATGGTCAGACTCCTCTCCTCCAGATTATTTTCCGAAATAGTGCTTGCCTATCTTCGTAACGATTTCCCTTGACCAGATCCATTTGCTGGTCGCTGTGGCCGGATTCCAGTAATACACGCAGCCATAGGTGGGATCCCAGCCGTTGAGGGCGTCCTGGGCAGCCTTCACCACGGTGCTGTTGGGATCGATGGGAACATTGATCTGGCCATCACTCACCGCGGTAAAGGCACCGGGCTGGTAGATCACTCCGGCAATGGAGTTGGGGAACCTGGGGTCCTTGACACGGTTGAGGATAACAGCGCCAACCGCTACCTGCCCTTCATAGGGCTCCCCGCGTGCTTCACCGTTAATGGCCCGGGCAAGCAGTTGCAAATCGCTGGTGCGGTCTGAGTTATTCTGCGCTTGTCCTGGGGTGAGCGCCATAACAAAGCCGACAAAGAGGGCAAAGATGATGATGAACTTCTTGAAATGCATATCCATATCACCTCTTTGGTAGTGTTTCTTCAAAAAGCCGGGATTATGCCAAAAAAACGGGGACACAAAAAAGGACGGCTCTTTTGCCGCATATTGGCGGCAAAGTACCGTCCTTCCGTAGTATTCCACTGCCAGCATCAGTATTGCCAGGCGGTCATTTCTCATGTCATTGCGAGGAGCAGAGCGATGAAGCAATCTTGGTCATTTTTGGCGCCTTACCGCAATGCGACCTTAACCTTTACGGGCATCCTTCCTGCGCAGGTGTCATTGCGAGCACCGCGCAAGCGGGGCGTGGCAATCTCTATATGCCTATGGTTAGCCCAGGAAGTAACTGAGATTACTTCGTCGGCTGCGCCTCCTCGCAATGACACAAGAGCAAATCACAGCAGAATCATACCCGCAATGTCATTGCGAACGGAACGAAGTGGAGCGCGGCAATCTCATCTAAACACGTAAGTTCCCATTCGAATTGTCATTGCAAGAGCAGCAAAGCGGTGCGTAGCTATCTCTGGAAGTCTCACAACTGTATCACGTTCAGCGCGTCGCCCCACAGTTCCCGGGCCAGTTCCAGCTCGCGTTTTCGGCTGGTCATGAAGAATACCTGCCGGTTGGCGGAGGCTTCCTTCATCAGCCTGAAAGCCTGCCGGATCCTATCCTCGTCATACTGCAGGAAGGGTTCGTCGAGGAAAAGAGGCAGGGTTTCCTTTCCTCTTTCCAGGAGAGCAAGGGCTGCAAGGCGCATGGAAAAGTAGACCTGATCAATGGTACCGGAACTGAGCCTTTCCACCGGCACCAGTTCTTCGCATTCGGGCACTTCCAGATACAACCGTCCTTCCGGATCAGTCCTGATGTGCTGATACCGGCCGTTGGTGATGACCGAGAGGAAACGACTCATTTCGCTGTTGAGCTGTGCCGTATAATTCATCTGAAGTTGGGATCCCACTTCTTTCAGGATATCCCGCGCTGTCCGGAGGCTTCTTCCGGCCAGTTCCAGCTCACGCTTTTTCTCCGCAAGGCGCAGGATCTCCTCCTCCATATCCGCCAGCTCATCCTGGGAGGGCGCGTTCTCCAGTTGGCCGTACAGGCTGCCGATCCGCACCTCGCAGTTTCTGATCGCCTCTTCGGTGGCCCGGATATCCTGTTCCTGCGCCTTGCCGTCCAAAGCCAAAGGGGATTGCTCCTCACCATGGGCCATCTGTCGGGCTGCAGCTTCCAGATCGGCGGCTGATTTCATCTCCTTCTGTGTTAATGCAGAGGCTTCCCTGAGGAGCAGCCTTCTCTTTTCTACAAGGGATTCCATCCGCTGTCGCAGTTCATGGGCCCGGTTGTCATCCTCCCGGAAGCGGCTGAACCCGCTTCTGAAGGCTTCCATCGCTTCGTCTACCGACTCCGGATTATCTGTGACAGTTCTGAAGCCATCCAGGCAGGATGCCAGGCTCTTGAACAGGGTTTCCTTCTTCTCTGCAAGATAAACCCGTTTTTTCCGCCATTCCTCCAGTTCGGACCCGCATCTTTCAAAATCCGCCAGTGCGCCCTGAAGCGTCTCTTTTTGTGAAAGGTAGTCGTTAAGACCGGTGAAGCCCTCGCCATACAGCATTTTAAGCTGCCGGTCTGCCGCATCCGTCAGAACGGATTTCTTTGTCAACATCCTGAGCAGGGCGGTAAAAACGCCGGTCAGGGCCAGCACCCCGGCGGCATATAGCCAGGGCATCCCCAAATCCAGGTGCAGAACGGCCGGAAGCACCAGGATCAGCGCTGCGGCTGTCAGGAACAGGACGGGAACCGCCAGGGGAATACGGCCCCCGGATTTCCGGCCTTCTGCCGATGCTGCCGCTTCCCGGAAAGATTCATCCTGCTCCCTTAATCGCCTGTCAATCCGCTCCACCTTTTCCCGCATGGGCTGCAGCTTCTCCAGCCTGGCGCTCAGACCGGCATATTCCTGTTCCAGGGCTTTTATCCCGGATTCGCATTCAGCCAGCTGCTTTCGTGTCTCCTGGTAAGCAAACCAGGTATTGGTCAGTGCCTCCATGGCCCTATCGGTCATCTCGCCGAAGATGCCCGAACGTTCCAGCCGCCTTTCCAGTTCGGTCAGGGCGGCCTTCATTTCGTCCAGGGACCGATCAATCTCGCGGCATTCCCGGGCCAGCGCATCCAGACGCTCCTTCAGCTTCAGCTGATACCTGGCCTTCAGTGCCTCGTGCCTTTGCTTAAGTTCCCGTAGCCGATCCTCTTCCTGCCTCAGCATGGACCAGGTGTCCAGGTAGCGTTCATGCCGCTCCAGCCAATCGGCCTTCATGCGCTCCAGTTCCTTAAGGCGCGCCTCCACCCGATCCAGCGGCCTTGTGGTGGACCGCTCGGTGCCCACCCTTTCCAGCAAGGCATTCTCCAGGGCTTCCAGGGCCCGGCCGAGGGACTGATCCTCGCTCCCCGTGGCCGAGAGGTTGGCCAGCTTCTCCAGGATGATACGGGCCCCGTCAGGATCCATGGCCGTCTGCATCTGCCTGATCCGGGCGCTCCTTATAAAGACCTCCTCGGAAAGGCCCAACTGCTCCTCCGCAAAACGCGGCCCCGTATTCCTGTCCGAAGCAAACCTGGAGCTGATATCCCTGGACATGCCGTCGTACACATGGACCAGGCCTTTGTCAAAATTGCGGTCCACCCGGTATGCAGACCCGTCATCCAGGACATATTCCATGACGCCCGCAAACCGGTCTGAAGCCCAGGGCCTGAAGTTCCGCCCGGAAGCTGTCTTCCTCGAGCGTTTCCCGCTTCCCAGGCCATAGAGCATGGCCGTCACGAAATCGGCCAGCGTGGATTTGCCCGCCTCGTTGGGCCCCATGATCAGGTTGAAGCCGTCGGCAGGGTGGATGCGTTTATCGATAAACTTTCCGAAACCTTTGATATCAATAAGCCTGATTCTCATATCAGCCGCCTTCTCCGGACCATGGCCTTCTGAACAGGCCTCCGTCAAACCGTGTATCTATCCTGCCCGTCTCAAGGGCTTCGACGCCGAGATCCAGCGCGGCGCCGAGGATGACGGCCTGTTCCTCATCGCCGTTCGTTTCGCAGGCTTTCAGGCGCCTGAGCACTTCACGGACATAAGCCCCTTTAAGACTCTGCTCCCTGGACAAAGCCTCATAATCATGGCCGTCCCGGGTTTCATCGATCACCTGGAGCCAGGGGAAGTCCTTCAGCCAGGGCTTTTTCAGATGCTCACAATCCACCGCCGCCGAGACACGGCCTGTCAGCATCACCCTGGGCAGATCCCGGCCGGGATCCAGCCCGCCGAGCAGGGTTTCCAGTTTTTTCCCGGCTTCCTCAGGACCCGCCATGCCGGTCATGTCCAGGGTCAGCCATACATACCTTTTCTGTGCCAGGTTGATCTCCCGGATATCCAGTGCCTTTTGACCGGATACGCTCCTTTCCAGGGTGATCAGGAGCACCCCATGTTCCCCCGTTTCATCGAAACCAAGGGGTTCAGGGCTTCCCGGGTTGGCGGCGTTCCTGAGCTTAAAATCGGTTTTCCGGTTATGGAAATGGCCAAGGGCGTAATAATCATAGCCCAGTTCGGCCAGATGCGACGATGAAACGGGATTGAAGGGCCGGCGGCCGAAATGCATATCCAGCGTGCCGTGGAGCATGAAAATATTGAAAAGATTCCCGTCCGGGCGGGGTACGGCGGAAAAATCGGGCGTATCCTGCCTGAAGGCTGAAAAGCCGATGCCATGGATGAACGTATCCAGGCCGCCAAGCATCACCGAGGGGCTTTCCGGATGGAGAATGACCACGTTGCCGGGCCATCGCCAGGTCTTATACCAGGAATTGGCCACATAGGGGTCATGGTTTCCGGGCAGGATGACAACGGGAACGGACAGGCTCCCAAGAAGGCTGCTGATCCTTTGGATGGTGGCCTTTGAGGCATAATCATGCTCGTAAAGGTCACCGCAGATCAGGATGAAATCGGCCCCTTCCTCTTCCGCCAGCCCCATGGCGGCTTCAAAGGTCGTCCAGGCATCCTTTCGGCGCATCTCGGCATATTCTTTCAAGTTGCGGCCGCCAAAAGGGCTGGCCAGGTGAAAGTCGGCACAATGGACGAACCGAATCCTGTCCCGAGCCATGGGCATCATCCTTCCTCTGTCTGAATCACCGCGTAAGCCGCTGCATAGTCCCTGCTGTGGGTCAGGCTGATGTCCATCGATATACCGCAAAGGCTTTGGAAGCGCTTTTCGGCTTCACCGTAGAGGATCACCCGGGGTTTGCCGCTGTCGTCATTGACCACCTCGATGTCCTGAAACGAGACACCCTGGGCGATGCCTGTGCCAAGCGCCTTGGATACGGCCTCCTTGGCAGAAAAGCGAACCGCATAGCTGCTTACCCTGGCCGCGCCCCTGGATTCGCAGTACGCGATCTCACGGGGCGTATAGACGCGACGAATAAAGGCATCATTTCCTATCGCACGCCTGATGCGGTCAATCTCCACAATATCGATACCTGCCAGAACCCCCATTGGACACCTCCAGGGCTTATCCCAAAAGCGACAGTTAGCAAAAGAGTACAGGCCGATCAAACCTGTACTCCAAAGAACTTTGATGTGCGATATTTGCAGTTTGGCGTCCCGTGCAGGAATCGAACCCACATTAATGGAACCGGAATCCATTGTCTTATCCATTAGACCAACGGGACATATTGCGCCCTGTACCGCATGCAATATTATACGCCAGAACAGGTCTGATTTCAATAGGTACCCTTTTCATTCCCAAAAATCTCCCGGATTTCCCGGGCCGCAGGGCTGACACCGTCGCTTACTTACCCGAGAAGCAGGGAGTAAGCCAGCCCCTCCACAAACACAACCACGCTTCCGCTGAGCTGCATCCAGAAATAGGCCGCACAGATAAGGATCAGCTTGCCGAAAGGCTGTATGCGCGTCCTGATGCTGATGGTGCGGTAGAGAACCCCAAGCTGAATGAAGGGCAGGATGGGCATCAGGGTAGCCAGGGCGGCATAGAGCATCCTGATCTGCTGTGCCGATACCGGCCCCACCTGTGTCCAGTCCACGCCTGAGTAAAGCGCGACCGCATAAGGGATGATGAACAGAACATGGGAAATGGCGTAGGATTTCATCAGGATCACGGAAATTCTCTTGTGGACGTACTTTTCACTGCGCCTTCCAATCATCTGCAGAAAATCGGCAAGGGGACAGATGGTGAAAATAACGTCGATGGCGCCGACCACGAAGGAAAGGATCAGGAACAAAACGATCCTGAAAAACACTCTTCCCGGACTGCCGCTGAACACCGACTGTTCGGCAAGATTCTCGTAGAACAGGAGATCGAAGCAGCCCACGAACAGAAAAGCCACCAATAAGCCCGGTAAACGTATGGATATTCTTCTGTGCAGCCAAACCGGAAACAGAAAAAAATCCATTGGGCTGGCCGGAATCTGACTGATTTTTTCCATAGAACCAGTATCTCTTTTCATGTGATTTCAGTACAATCCGTATGCCATGGCATACAGATTATTGTATCCCATTCTAACATATACAGTAGAGCTAATCAATAACTTGGGCCCGCCATTCCTCGTAGTGGGCAATCTGCTTCAGGTTCCTTTCAAAAACGGGCCATACGCTTTCATTGGCGAAGTTGGCTGCCCATACGCAGGCTCCCGCCAGATTGTATTTATGGATCAGCGAGGTCTTGTAGTTGACCGCATCCGCGTCCTCTATCCACATCTTCATGGTTTTGCCGTCTTTTTCGTAAGTGGCATGGTACTGGCCATGGATCGGATTCCAGACCACCGTCGCATCGTTTTCCTCCACCCTTTTCCATGCACCGTCTATGGTCAGCGCCGCCAGGTACGAGATATTCACCTTCCCGTCCACCACTTCCTCAGACCAGATCCTGGTATAGAGCGGAATGCCCAGCAGCAGCTTTTCCGGAGGCACCTCCCTGAGGGTGGCCACCAGCCGGTCCTCCACCCAGTCCAGCTGCGCGCTGGAACCCATATTGGGCCAGTTCTGGTCATAGGTCATCACGCAGACATAATCCACCGTCTCGCCCAGGGCCTTTCTGTCATGAGAAAGGGACCAGGTTTCGCTGCCGCCGGGAACGCCAACCGCCACCGACACCACAAGCCCCTGTTCCCTGAGCAGCGGCGTGATCTCCCGGACAAACTGGGTGTAGGCATCCTTGTCTTTCAGATAGATGTTCTCAAAGTCCAGGTTAATGCCGTCCAGTTTGTAGAGCGAGGCGTAGGCCAGTATCTGCTTGATCACCTTGTGCCTGAGTTCTGTGCTGTTGAGGATGATGCTGGTTCCCTCGATGTCTTTGAAGGCGTTGGCCACATGGCCCCATACCTGCCAGCCGTTGCTGTGGGCCCACGCCACGTACTCCGGGTTCGCGCGGTTCTTGACGGTTCCCTCCCGGTCGATGATCTCAAACCAGGTAGGGGACCAGACATCAATGCCGGGAGATTTTTCCCGGCTAAATTCCATGTACTTCTTGCTGTAGGTCATATCCCATACCAGGTTGAGCTTGCCCGCGGGAAGCGGCGGAGAGGTCTCGAAACGGTCTGGTTCCTGCTGTGTGATGATAATGTCACGCACCACCACATCGGCCTTGGGGATGTAGCCGAAGATGCCCTCATAGGTCCTGACCCGGTACCAGGATTCATATTCCTCAAAGATGACCAGTTCGGCACTCTGGGTTCCCAGTTCCGACTCGGTAAACTTCCTGACGATGGGCTCCTTGATGCTCATGCCCGTCCGGATCAGGGCTTCCGCGCTGATAGGTTCACCAATGCGGTAGATGCTGTTTCTGCGATCCAAGATGACCACATCCTGCTCAGGGTTATACCGGAGACTGATGCGGTAAAAATCCTTCAGAAAATCAATGGGGATATACAGGATCCCGTTCTCTTCCACCGGGGGAAACTGCAGCTCCATCGGCTCTTCATTGACCAGCGCCTCAAGCTTTCCGGTCTCCATCCGGATAACCCGGTCCCTGGTGGTGACAATCACTTTTTTCTGTGCCTCGTCCCACCAGATATAGGGATCGATGTGCTTCTTCACGGTATCAAAAGGCAGCAGAACCCTCCCTTCACGAATGAGGGGAGGCTCTCCTTCCACAATCAGCTCGGAACCGATGACGAGCCTTGTTCCCGGAATGTCGTCGAAGAAGCCCACAACCTGGGTGTTGGGCGTATTCGCACGGATCCAGAAATAATAGCCCAGCACCAAACCCAAAACCACCACCAGATAAATGGTCAGCAGGTTGACAAGTCTTCTCCGCATGGACATTCCCCCGTGAAATCAAAAAAGATCAGATCATGATCCGTCTATGGCTTTTATCGGCTATATCTCCATGTTTCATTTACGTTCCGGCGCGTAAACCTTCGGAGGCTGCGCCGCGCGACAACAGATTATTTGAATACCTTTCTGGGAATAAAGGTTCTGAACCCGTCAATCATCCTCTCATCAGGCTCAAAGAGGATGACCATGGGCATGCCGTTCTGGATAAGATAAATGAACCAGACATCTGCATTGGAATTACGGGACGTAAAATTAAGGACGTTTTTGGTTTCCCGGATTTGCTTGGTATACTGATCCGAATTGACCCTGGCAACCACTTCAAAATCCTTACAGTTCGCCGTGAAAACCCTTTTCCTCTTCCTCTGATTGACAATCATGTCTATATCAATATCGCCGTTGGTGACGATGTATTCATACTCAATATTGCGCATGGAAATCAGATAATAGGTAAGAAACATCAGGCCCGCTATAATCAACGGCGCCAGCCCGCTTATGAACAGGAAGACGAAATGCGAGATGCCAAATGCAATGAAGAGCAGCAAAAACATATAGGCGACATCGGCGGGCGATTTCCTTCGCTTTATCAGTTTTTCGATAAATACATCCATTTCCCGTACCTCCTGCGTATCTTCCCCCTTCAGGGACATCCTGTTCCATTCTACCATACCCCCGCAGGCTTTATCAATTGCAGGGACTGCCATCCCCACGCTTTACCGGCATGGTACAGGAAACGGCTTATTCTGGCTTAATCGGTAAAGGCTGCCGCAACAATGCAGGTCTAGGTAAGGATATTCCTGACGGATTCCCGTGCGCCGTGGTGCTGAAGGGCCCTGAGGATTTGCTGTTCCGTAACGCGGCCTGTAATCTCCATGGCGCTGTTAAGCACATAAATGATATGGAACCGGTCATAATCCAACTTCTGGACAATCTCCCCCAGACTGCAGTCCTCCATGGCCACAAGATGCCTTGCCGGATAGATCTTTTTCTTCAGGATTCTCTGTCTTCTGTTGAAAAGGCTGTGAAGTCTTATCATGCTCATCGTCTCCTCCAGGGGTTTCCGACCCGGCAGAACGGCCAGCGCAATGATCAACAGGCTTGGGTTGCCAAACCACACCAGTTGAAGGATTCCCAGAATGAAAAACATGCTCCTGAATGCCGCAGACAGTACCCCCAGGAGCCTCAGGGTTTTACTGCTGCCCACGCTCCCGTAAAGGACAAGCAACAGGATCTGCCCCCCGTCAAGGGGGTGGATGGGGATCAGGTTAAGCAGGCCAATAGCCAGGTTGGCTTCAAAGAGGAACCGGCCAAAGCCCTGGCTGCAGGCAAAAATAGCTGCTGCCAGCAGATTGCCTGCGGGTCCGCTCAGGTAAACCCAAACAAGCTTCTGCGGGCTTTCATGCCTTCCCCGGAGGGCAGCCCGCAGCCCGCCCGGCAGGATTCTGAGCCGTACCAGCGACATGCCCAAAAGCCGCGCTGCCAGTGCATGCATCAGCTCATGGAAAAGGATGGCCAGGACGGCTGCCGCTATCCTTTCAGTCAGGGAGATCCCCCCAGGGTCTGCACAAGCTGGCTGAACACGGTTTTGACGTCCTCATACAGGCTTTGGGGATCGATATGGGTTTCAACGACGTGTTTGCGGACAACATCCAGGGCTCCCTGCATATCTGCCCGCCCCTGCATCAGAACAATGATGCCCAGTATGGCAAAACAGGCCAGGCATTGCTTGATGAGCTTAATGGCCATCAGTGTCGCCCTGTTGTCCTCAACTTGTGCCTGATAACCTGAATGGCTCCTGTATGGAGAAGCATACGGCAGGTTTCTGTGTCCTCGCCGCGCATACAGTTTCCTGTACAGGTCAAGATTTCTTCCCCGGGACGCCGGCCGGGCTTCGGAAAGGCTTTCCCGCCCACCTGAAGGGGGAGCCGGCTTTGGATATTCCTGCGGCGGCTTAATCAATTCATCCTGATCCAGGAGGGTATAGGCTTCCTTCTCCCACCAGGGAACCTGTGATTCCTGCCGGGTTGCCGGTTCATCCTGGACAAAACGTGGCAGGCTGCTGCCGGACAAATTTTCATCCCCGCTGTCTTCAGGGGGCGAAAACCTTCTTTTCTGGATATAGCTGCGGTATTTTTCCAATTCACCGGTTTCGGCCGCTGCCATAACGTTTCATCCTCCTGGCAAGGTTTATCTGGTCAATCATATGCCATTTTCCCGGAGATATGCTCACGGCATGAAACCGGAATTTCAGGGGATCAAAAAAGCTGCCGTTTTCGGCAGCTTGGACATGCACCTGTTGCTTATCTTTTGTCCACCAGTTCCCTCCAGGCAAAATCGCCGCGCTGGAGTCCGTTGATCAAGACCTCGGCCGTGGCCAGGTTTGTGGCGATGGGAATATTGTTCCTGTCACAACAGGACCATAATTCCATGAGGGTATCATTTTTGACGATCTCGTCGGGGTCGGCAAAATAGATCACCAGATCCATCTCGTTGTAGGCAATCCTGGCGATGATCTGCTGTTCCCCGAGTTTTCCAAAATCCAGCGTAAAGACGTCCAAATCGGTGGATTCGGAAATAATAGCCCCCGTGCGTCCTGTAGCATACAGGTTATGCTTGGACAAAACATGTTTGTACGCTATGCAGAAAGCTTCCATCAGCTCTTTTTTATTGTCATGGGCGATGAGGGCTATGTTCATATCAACCTCCGTTAGCAGACTGGAAATCTCTTACCTGCCGGCGTTTTTCATGCCTTTGATGGGAATATTGGCAACGAGGGCCGGCACCACTCTCTCACCATCTTCGCTGTTGGTCTTGGTCAGCTGGATATCCAGGGAATCCTCGTCGATCTCCATATAATTCTGAATGACCTTGATGATTTCACTCTTCACCATCTCAAGAAACTGGGGTGATACATTGGAACGATCATGGATCAGAACCAGTTTCAGACGCTCTTTTGCAACATCCTTGGAGGATTGTTTTTTCAACCCCAGCAATTTCAGCAAGTCCATCATAAGATTTTCCTCCCTTAAGCAGGTTTTATACCAAACAACTTCTTCATTTTGGCAAGAAGCCCCTCTGAAACATTCAGATCCATTAAGGGAACATTTTCTCCCAGGACGCGTTTGGTAATGTTGCGATAAGCCTGACCTGCCAGGGATTTCTGATCGGTGACTGCAGGTTCGCCCCTGTTGGTGGAGATGATAATGTTTTCGTCGTCGGGGACAACCCCAATCAACTCTATGGCAAGAATATCGATGATATCGTCTATGGACATCATGTCGCCGCGCTTGACCATATCCTGTCTCACACGGTTGATCAGAAGCTTCGGGTTGCGAATCTCGTTGGCTTCCAGAAGCCCGATGATGCGATCGGCATCACGGACGGCCGAAACCTCCGGTGTCGTGACTACAATCGATTTGTCCGCTCCGGCTATGGCGTTTTTGAAGCCTTGTTCGATGCCGGCAGGGCAATCTATCAGGATAAAGTCAAATTCATTCCGGAGTTCGTCGCAAAGCTTGACCATCTGCGCAGGGGTCACGGCGTTTTTGTCACGGGTTTGCGCAGCCGGCAGCAGGTACAGCCCGTCATACCGCTTGTCCTTGATGAGGGCTTGCTTCAGGCGGCAGGCACCTTCCACCACGTCCACAAGATCATATACTATCCTGTTTTCCAACCCCATGACGACATCCAGGTTGCGGAGGCCGATGTCGGTGTCGACCAGGACCACTTTCTTGCCAAGAAGCGCCAGTCCTGTTCCTATGTTGGCGGTAGTTGTGGTTTTTCCCACGCCGCCCTTGCCGGAAGTAATGACGATAACTTCACTCATATGTACACTCCTTCAGCATTGATAGAATCTTACCTGTATTGCACTGAAAATGCTTTTATAAACCGAGCACCGGCAGCAGTTTTTTGCTGGTTATCATAATTTTATCGTATCTTTTTTTACTTTAAAAGTCAACGATGGGTATAAGCCGGCTCTACGATGATGACACCATCCTTCACCGTGGCAATTTCAGGCGAAAGGACGCGGTCATCGGCATCATCGGGACAGCGGGCGATGGCCTCCGCGATGCGGATCTGCGTCGGTTTTAGGGAAAGGGCGTAGATAAACGCTTCCCGGTTCCCGCCTGCCCCGGCATGAACCAGGCCCCTGAGCGTTCCGAGCACAATGACGTTTCCTGAAGCGATAATTTCGGCGCCGGGATTCACATCGCCGATCACCACCACGCTGCCGTCAAATTCGATTCGCGTGCCGCTTCGGAGGGTGCTCCTGACAAACTTGCAGTTGTCCTCGCTCAGATCATGGCTGAAATGCTTGCGGAATACGGCAGCCGGTGCGGCCGGAGCATCGTTTCTCGGCTGTGCGCTGTCGTCCTCCCTTGAAAAGCTTTCGATGATTGCACCGCTTTTTTCGTCCAGCACGGATCTGAGCCTGGCCTCGTCCTTTTCCGACAGCTGCGGGCCCCTGTAGACCACCTTGATCCTGGCTCCCTTAAAGAAGCGTGCCGCAGCGCTTACCTTAGCCTCGGTCTCACTGATGATCTGCTCCGGGGTATACCCCTCTGGAATCACGATGATGAGTCCTTCGGAATTCCCCTTGAATACGATGCCTCTTCCTTCGTCCATTTTGAAAACCCCTCTATCAGTTAAATTGAAATCAATTCATGCTCCCTGCGGGTCGGTTGATGTCCCGTCTTTACGGACGCCTGCCGGGTTCTTTGGGATTGCCGAAACGCTTACCAGATTATCTCAATGGTCTGGGCATGAGTGGTTTTCTCCGCCTCATTGAGCTTGAAATAGGCCATCATGATATCCTTGGCGATGGGCGCCGTCCAGGATCCCCACACGCCGTGCTCCACCACGACGACGATGGCGATCTGCGGATCATCATAGGGCGCATAGCATACAAACAGACCGTTGGATGATTCTTTCCTGTCTTCCCGTCCGGTCTCGGAGGTTCCGGTCTTTCCGGCCACCGTGAACGGGAAGTCCCTGAATACGCTGGCTGCCGTACCGTCGTTCCGGTGGGTAACCGCCACCATGCCCGCCTTGACCGCTTCAATGGTGGAGGGCTTGACAGGGATCTCGTAGTAATCATTGGGTGCCTCGTAAACGATCTTCCCTTCCGGCGATACCGCCATCTTGATCAGATGGGGTGTATAGCGCTTTCCGCCATTGGCGATGGAAGCGATATAATTAACCAGTTGGACGGGCGTAAAGGAATTATACAGCTGGCCGATGGCGGCCATGGCCGTATTGGCCGGGTACCAGTCCTCATTGAGGTAAGTTTTCTTGTATTCCTTGGAGGCGATCCTGCCGATGGATTCGCTGATCTCAATGCCCGTGTTCTGAGCCAGACCAAACTCCTTGGCCCATTTCACGATATTGTCGATTCCGGTCATGACGCCCACCTTGTAGAAAAACATGTTGCTGGATGTGGCCAGGGCCTTGGTCAGGGCAATATGGCCCTGATGCCCCTCCAGGTTGGTGAACGGCATCCCGCCGACCTCTTCCTTATAGGGACAGTAGATAAGGGTATTGGGCGTGATGGTGCCGCTTTCCAGAGCGGCTATGGCCACCAGGGGCTTATAGGTGGATCCGGGTGCATAGGTTCCCTGGGTCGCCCGGTTCCACATGGGATAACCGGCCTGCTCCAGTATGGCGGCCTTGGCGTCATTGTCGTCTGTCAGGAAGACGGCAGGATCATAATCGGGATAGCTGACCATGGCCAGGATCTCGCCCGACTTGACATCCATGACCACCACGGCCCCCGCGTTGGCATCCCCGTGATTCTTCTTGTCGGGTTTCTTACGGATGACCTCTATGTTTCGCTTGAGGGATTCCAATGCCACCTTTTGCAGTTCCAGGTCGATGGTGAGGTACACCTTGTTTCCGGGAACCGGCGGACGCTCTATGGTAAAGGCGGTGGTCCTGCCGCTTTCGTCCACTTCCTTGGAGATGAGGCCGCTCACACCCCTGAGCAGGGGTTCGGCAGCGCTCTCAATACCCATAATGCCGACAATGTCCGACTGGGTATAGTATTTATCCGGGTACTCCTTTGAAAGCTTTTCATATTGCTCCTGGGAAATATATCCTACATAGCCCAGCACATGGGATACCAGTTCGGCGTTGTAGTAGACCCTGTAGGGTTTGACAAAGGTGGAAAAGCCCCTGAAATAGCTGCTTCTTTCCTCTATCTCGGCCATGGCCAGTGCCGGGATATCATCGGCGATGATCAGGGGATTCTGGATGGTCGGACGGTTGACCAGCACCTCGTACCTGAGCTTCATGATTTTGAAGGCTTCCTCGTCGGTATAGGACGGATCGATGGCAAAGGTCTTGTCCCGCATGTAGCGGAAGACCTGATCGGCCGTGATCAGATACTGGGCGTCCTCCTTATTCACGACGATGGTGCTGATAAAGCTTTCGGTTTTGTCGGTCTTGAACCGCACCGGATTGATATCGATATAGTCGGTAAGCCTGCTCTTGAAGCTTCTCCCGTTTTTCTCCAGCAACGATATCAGATCCAGGAACATCGCATTCTTGTCCTGGGGCGTCATGTCCACATCCACATACTGGACGCAGTAACCCATACGGCTTCCGGCAATGGGAATACCGTTTCTGTCGAAAATATCGCCGCGCTTGGGATAGATATATCCCTGGGTGGATATGCGGCTGATGGATTGCTCCATGTAATAAGCCCCGTTGACCAGTTGGATGTTGGCAAGATTGTAGACAATAACGACAGAAATGGCCAGAATGAAAACAACCAGCACTATGTAGCGGTCCAATCCCTTGTGCTTTTTTTCCTCGTTGCTCATGACGCCAATCTGTTCCTCTTTCTATCAAGTGTGTCAAGTATATTATATACTTTCCCGACAGGCTTAAAAAGCGGCAAAATCAGTATGCTGTTCAATGCGGCTTCGGGCAGCACAACCGTTGTGAAAAGGTAAGGGATGTGCTCGTAGCCGCGAAAGAGGAAAATGATCAACATGAACGATGTCTCAACCACAATGGACGACAAAAATCCGAACCCCATCAGGACAAGCAGTTTGTCACGATACATCTTTTCATTGACCAGAGATATGAGGATGCACAGCAAAAGAAGGAGCAGGGCATACCAGCCGAGGGTCTTACCCATCAGGATGTCCATGGTCAGGCCGAGGCTGAACCCCATAATGGCGCTCTCCAGCAATCCCCGCAGCAGGGCGATGACCACCGCCAGGGCAATGATGATGTTGGGCCTGACCGAAAACACCTCCAGATAGCCCATGACAGTGCTTTGCAGCACAGCGGCAGCCATGACCAGGAAGACTGCCGCAAGAATTCTGTATCGCATATTTACGGTTTCTCCTTCAGCACAATGACCTCTTCAAGCCTTTTAAAATCCACCACGGGAGCGATGATGGCGTATGAATCAAACTGGCCTTCGTTCCGGATCACTTCCTTCACCTGGCCGATAATGATGCCCTTGGGGTAAATCCCGCCCAGTCCGGATGTTTCAACAATGTCCCCCGGTATGATATCCACGTCGGGCGATATGTAATCCATGCGGCAAAGGCCGCTGCTCCTCAGGGATGCATCACCCCGAACGATCATCACGTCCCGCGATCTGGAAAGTCGGGCCGCCACGGTACTGTCCATATCAATGATGGAAACCACCTTCGAGGTAAACAGATCAACCTCCGAGACCCTTCCCACCAGGCCGTAGGCTGTGATCACGGGAGCGTTGAGCTCGATGCCGTCCTTGCTTCCCCGGTTGATGGTAAAGACCTCAAACCAGTTTCCCGGGTCCTTGGCAATAATGGTGCAGCCGATGGGCTCGAAGGACTCCATCTGGTTCAGGAAATTCAGTGCATCCCTGAGCTCCTTGTTCTCCCGCTTAAGGCGTTCCAGCTCCCGGTTTTCCTTTTCAAGCTCACTGATCCTGCGCAGCAGCTCCTCGTTTTCGGCCTTCGTGATCCTGACATCCTTGAAGTAGTCAAATATGTCGGCAACTCTCTTGGACATGAAGGAAATAACGCTTTGCAGGGGCGAAATGGGAACACTGATGATATTGCCCAAAGCCCTGATGCCGCTCCCCTCCCTGGAGGAAGCGACTGCCAGGGCAAGGATGACAACGACCACCAGCGCAACAATAAAGATCTTGCTCTTCAGCAGTCTGCGCAATTCTCAGAATACCCCCTTGGCGTTATCTCATCGGATCTTTCTGGATGACAGAAGCACGCTGCTCAAGGTATCTATCTCCTCCAGTACTTTACCCGTACCCAGCACAACGCAGTCCAGGGGATTCTCGGCCACAAAGACAGGGATGCCGGTTTCCTTGCTGATCAGCTTGTCCAGCCCTCTTAACAGGGCGCCGCCACCAGTGAGCATGATGCCTCTTTCCATGATATCCGCTGCCAGTTCCGGCGGTGTTTTTTCCAGGGTAAACCGGATGGAATCCACCACGGCGTTCACAGGCTCCCTCAGGGCTTCCCGGATCTCCTCGGAGGAGATGTTCAGGTCCTTGGGAAGGCCGGTCACCAAATCCCGGCCGCTGATAGTATAGACCTCTTCCTGTTCCAGCGGATAGGCCGAGCCGATCTTGATCTTGATGGCCTCGGCGGTTCTTTCGCCGACCATCAGGTTGTATTCCTTCTTGATATAGTGAATGATGGCATCGTCAAACTCATCGCCGGCAATCCTCAGGGAGCGGCTGACGACAATGCCGCCCAGGGAGATGACCGCTACTTCGCTGGTACCTCCACCGATATCCACCACCATGCTGCCGGAGGGCTCTGCCACGGGAAGACCAGCGCCAATGGCCGATGCCATGGGCTCCTCGATCAGGAAGGCTTCCTTGGCGCCGGCGGACAGGGCTGAATCAACAACCGCACGCTTCTCCACCTCGGTAACCCCGGAGGGCACGCAGATGATGATCCGCGGTTTCTTGAGAATGCTGCTGCCAAGGGCTTTCCTGATGAAATACTTCAGCATGCCCTGGGTGGTTTCAAAGTCGGCGATGACGCCATCCTTCAAAGGCCTGATGGCCGTGATATTGCCAGGCGTCCTGCCTATCATCTGCTTGGCTTCAAGGCCAACGGCCAGTACCTCTCCGGTATTGTTGTTAATGGCCACGACCGAAGGTTCCCGCAGGATAACGCCCTTTCCTTTCAGATAAACCAGCGTATTGGCTGTACCGAGATCGATTCCTATTTCTTTTGAAAACAACGCCATTTGCTTACTCTCCTTCTACCTTTCACATAACCCGACCATGCCGGACGGGTTATTTATCCTCTGCCTTTCGGTATTTTATCACCTGTGGAATTTTTTAAACCTGCCCTTTGAACCAGGAGAGCATTCCAATCCCCTGACGCTCCAGAAGAAGGGACAGCTTGTGGAGGGGAAGCCCGATCACATTGAAGAAGCAGCCTTCCACCCTTTCCACGATAAGGCTTCCGAAGCCCTGCGCCCCGTAAGCGCCGGCCTTGTCCATGGATTCGCCTGTTTTGAGATAGGCCCGGATCATCTCCGGCGTCATGGGTCGTATTTTAACCCTGGTCACTTCGCTGTCCGTGATGACTTCACGGGTTCCTGCGTTGACCAGCGTGATACCGGTAATTACCCGGTGCCATTTTCCCTGTATGGTTTCCAGCATTCTTACGGCATCTGCATAGTCTTGCGGCTTGCCGAGGATGTTTCCGTCTATTTCAACGGTGGTGTCCGCTCCCAGGATCAGGTACTCCTCACCGGGTATATCGTAAAATTTTTCAGCCACCATAAGCGCTTTGCGGCGCGACATTTCTTCGGCGTATTTCCCGGCATCGGTGTAACCGATGGAGGTTTCATCGATGTCCGCAGGGTATGCCTCAAACTCCAGTCCGATCTGCGTTAACAGGTCTTTGCGTCTGGGTGATGCAGATGCCAGAATGAGTTTAGGCATTGGGTGACACTCTCCTCATGTTTGTGTTTGATTATCGCGGGTAAAAATACTCCATATCATTATACACTTTGATGCCGTTTATTGGAATACAGGAACCGGAATTCTCCGGGCCTTGTACCGGCACGGCGGAGGGCTATTATTTCCGGCGGGCTTGCCCGCAAAAGGGGTATTAATCGCGCATGATACAGGCACAATAGGTTTTGAGCATAATTTGTTACTTCTCATTTGTCGATATAATAAGTATAATATACTGTAAGTATGTCCAGAATGTTTGAAAAGGATTACTGATATGAAAATTGAAAGAGTTGGGGAAAACAAAATAAGGATTTTCGTATCCTATGATGATCTGGAAGAGCGGGACATCGATCTGGATGCATTCAATTACAACTCCCCGGAGACCCAGGAGCTCTTCTGGGATCTGATGGAGCAGGCCGAGATCGAACTGGGCTTCGACACCCAGGAATCCCAGCTTTGCATTGAAGCCGTGTCGGATACCGAGCATGGCTTTGTGATCACCATTACCAGGATCGAAGAGGACTCCGAATTCGAGTCCATTCAGAAATTCATAAAGAACAGGTACAGAAAAAAGGATCTGTCCTGCAAGAAGAAGAGCCAGAAGATCTGCTCAACCCTCGTGATTTATGCTGTAGAGGGCTTTGACGATCTCTGCCGGCTCTGCAGCCTGATCCATCCGCTTTATTCCGGACGGAGCCGGGCTTATGCCCTGGATGACAATTACTACCTGGTTCTCTGCGGTATCGAGGGCAATGTATCCAACCGCAGGCGTTTTGAGAGCATCCTCAGCGAGTATGCCGACAAGATGCAGAATGTAGATTTTCTGGAAGGCTATCTCAACGAGTACGGCAAAAAGCTTGTAGCAGATGACGCCGTAGCCTTTTTCGCGAGCATGGAGGGTTAACCCTCCTTTTCTACTACTCTCTTCAGATAGGCCTTAAACTCCTCGCGCAGATCTTCCCTTTTAAGCGCATATTCTACAGTTGCTTCCAAGAAGCCCAGCTTGTTTCCCACGTCATACCGCCGTCCTGAGAAGACATAGGCGTACATGGCCTCATGCCGCGAGAGTTCCTTCAATGCGTCTGTCAGCTGGATTTCGTCGCCCTTGCCGGGCTTTGCGTTTTCCAGGAACCTAAAGATCGCCGGGGAGATGATGTACCTTCCCAAAATGGCGATATCCGACGGCGCCGATTCCACATCGGGCTTTTCAACCAGATCTTTCACCTTGTAGACGCGGTCATCCACCAGTTTGCCGGCCACGATGCCATACTTGTTCACCTCGCCGGGATCCACGTGCTGGACGCCCAGGATGGTCGTCTTGTATTCATTGTAAACATCGATGAGCTGTTTGAGGCAGGGCACCTCGGAATCCACGATATCGTCGCCCAGCATGACGGCAAAGGGTTCGTCGCCAATAAAGGACTTGGCGCAGTAGATGGCATGCCCCAGTCCTCTGGGCTCCTTTTGCCTGATGTAATGTATATCCACAAGATTGGCTATATCCCTAACCTGCTGCAAAAGTTCCTCCTGGTGCTTGTTCTTGAGGACTTCCTCCAGTTCGAAGGAACGGTCGAAATGGTCCTCAATGGCGCGCTTGCCGCGGCCCGTGATGATAAGGATATCCTCAATACCGGATGCGATAGCCTCTTCGATGATGAACTGGATGGTCGGTTTGTCGACGATGGGCAGCATTTCCTTGGGCTGAGCCTTGGTGGCCGGCAGGAATCGGGTTCCCAGCCCGGCTGCAGGAATGATAGCCTTTCTTACTTTCATCTTAAGACTTCCTTTCCGACATTATCTTTTATCCGGTAGCCTTATGCGGCGGAACAGATTCATTATATCATATTTTGGCAAAAATATGAGACTGTCGTCAGCTATTCCCGGCAAAAAACGCATAACAGGTTTTCGACCTTCAGAGGAAATCCGGCTTTCAGACCTCTGTTTTCATCTCATATTAACTTTCAGGGAATTCCCTATGTTACATCTGAACCGCGCTGTGGTATATATCCTACCGAATATGTGCAGGGGGGTTGGTGTTATGGCATTTGAATGGAAGGAAAGGTACATGCTTCAGATTGAGGAGATAGACAAGCAGCACAAAAGGCTCTTTGAGATCGGCGCCCGCGTATACGATCTCACCCTGATGGACAGTGCCTATGACAGGTATGACGAGATCATGACCGTCATTCAGGAACTGCTGGATTATACCCAGTACCATTTCAAATACGAGGAGGAAATGCTGGAAAAGCACAATTACCAGCGTCTGCCCGTCCATATCAAGGAGCACAACTATTTTGTTGCCAAGATCAAGAGCCTGCTTGCAAGGGATATCGATGAGGATCAGATGTCGACATTGCAGGAAATCGTCAATTTCCTGTCCGAGTGGATCAGCACCCATATCACCTTTGAGGATCGCCAGTACGCGGATGTAATAAAAGCGAGCCTTTAGCACAAAGCCCATGGGTGGAAGCAGGAAGTCGGATGTTGGGTGCGGCATTTTTCAGAGCATCCGGCGTCCAACCTCCTACTTTCAAATACGAGATTGCCGCGCTGCGCTCCGCTAAACCCGCAATGGCGTACATCGATCAAACAGAAGCATGGCGGGGAGCGTGGCGCCGATGCAATCTCATAGCCGCATGACCAAGGTATCAGGTATCATCCTGCGTAATAGAGGAGGTAAACGTTATGGCTTTCGAATGGAAGGAACGCTATCGGCTGGGTATTGAAGAGGTGGACAAACAGCATAGAAAGCTTTTCGAAATAGGTGCCCGGGCCTATGAACTGGCTCTGCTGGACAATGCCTATGATCGCTATGACGACATCATGGCAGTCCTGCAGGAACTTCTGGATTACGCCCAGTACCATTTCAGTTATGAAGAAGATTTCATGCGAAAGCACAATTTTGAGGATCTGCCCAATCACACCAAGGAACACAACTACTTTGTGGCCAAGGTAAAAAGTCTCCTGGCCAGGGAAAGGGAAATTGACGAGGAGCAGGAGCAGACCCTCCAGGAGATCGCCGACTTCCTGTCCGAATGGGTGAGCACCCACATCATGTTTGTGGACCGTAAATACACCACCCTGTTTCCGAAGTCCTGACAGAAATCAATAAAGGAGTCATCCAATGAGGCATGACTCCTTTTTTTGTCTCAATAACAGTTTGGGAGATGCGCGCGGTGCTCTTCCGCGTCCTTATGCCAAATCCTCAACGATGCCAGCTCGTTGAGCAGATGGTTCACAATCAGTTCGTCCAGCCTTTGGCTCAGTTCCAGCGTCTCCTTGTTGTTCAGCTTCTCAAAGTTTTGCGTGACTTTCAGGTTCAGCTCGGTTTTCAGTTTCTCTATTTCCTGGGGCAAACATTGCAAATCATCACTGTTCAATTCTTTCGGTTCCTTCACCAGCAAACCTGCACCCACCATTTTGTAACCCCCTTCACAACTTATACATTTCCGGTCTTCCCCTGAATGGACGCGCACAGAATGTTATTATATATCTACCCATATATACCCCGTCAACGCATAAACTTCTTGCCTGGTGGAAATTAAAACATGCCGCCCGGTGAAACGGGCTTGTACAGTGCAATCAGAAGCATTGGTCCGGGAAATAGCAAGGGAAATAAATCAAGATATCAACGGCTATCCTGGCCTTCGGCAGCGAAAACCATGTTTCCGTCAATCCTGTTTGCTTTCTTTCAGCCACGGATTTGTCCGGCTATGCACCTCAAACAAACTTCTTTCCCTTTTCAAATAAAGTCCTTTTATAGACAG
>ENA-UPAD01000314-UPAD01000314.1-bioreactor-metagenome-genome-assembly--contig:-NODE-314-length-71923-cov-10.708702_pt1 | contig 71923 bp, 64 predicted proteins | sample MGYA00238179_ERZ772710 | MGnify/ENA primary metagenome ERZ772710 (study PRJEB29004, sample SAMN07631245) | bioreactor metagenome | isolation source: Switchgrass digestor | place: USA: Dartmouth...
ATTTGATTTGTCTCTTTCTTTTGTTACTTTATTCTTTGCATTTACTTAATTTGCATCTTTTCTTTTTATTTATTTTCTCAAATTTATGTTATTTGTAATTTTATTTTTAATTTACCTAATTTGTACACACTATCTTTTTGTTCCTTTTTGTATCTTTACTTTGTATCTCTTTTATTGAATTTATCTCTTTTGAGATATTTTCTTTTAACTATTTTCCTTTAAACTTCTTTCCTTTGTTAAAATATCCACAATATCAGTGTAAATATCCTGAGTGTATTTTTCCCAGTTTTCACATATAGTTGCCGCATCTTCTTCACTGCCGGTTGTTATTTTTATCTCCATAAGCAGATAATTGTCTTCATTTACACGGCATGAAACAGTATAATCATTTTCGCCGGATTGCTCATAGCTTGCGCTTATCGAAGTTTCATTTTTTATATTTTTTTTAATTGTTGATATTGCCGAATCGATATTGCTTTTTATGCCAGCATTGATTAAATTGGGGAAATAGTTTAAAAACTGTGTTCCTTTAGGCGTTATTGAATAGTAGGTTTTACCGTCCTCATTTGCAGCTGAAATAAGCTTATCACAGCAGAGTTCATTTAAATTCTCCTGAAGGACAAAATAATTCATAAATTTATTCTCAAGGATGATTTTTGTTATTTGAAGATTGCTTACAGGCATATTTATCTTGTCTATCAAATATAAAAGAATGAGTTTATTTTCAGCAAGTTCCCTGCTGCTGGACAGAGCCATGATAACCTCCTGCTTACATTAATATTTATCGTGTTATACTATTATACTATAAATATGCAAAAGGTTCTATATTTCCATATATTTATCTCAGTACGGTTAATCTTCTCTTATTATGAAACTTTTTCAGCATAAAAAATGTCTAATAATATAATATTTACAAAGTAAAGGAGTTATATATATGAGAAGAATAATATTATTTATTTTAAGCGTTGTGCTGCTTGCGTCTATGGGTTCAGCTTGTAGCTTAACAAATTATATGAAAGTATTCTCATATGATACTTCAAAGATTAATGACAGTGTTATAAATGCTAATAATGAGTTTGCATTTGATATCTTCAAAGAGCTTAGCAAAGAGGATGCTGACAAGAGTATATTTATATCACCTCTAAGTATTTCAACGACATTGGCGATGACTTATAATGGTGTTGAATCGACAACAAAAGATGCTATGAGCAAAGCTCTCAGATATAATGACATTGACAGAAATATTATTAACGAGAGTTATAGTAATTTGCTAAGATATCTACAAAAAGCTGATAAAAAGCTGGAACTAAATATTGCTAATTCAATCTGGATTAGAGAAGGAGAAGAAATAAAGGAAGATTTTCTTAAAAACAATAAGAGCAATTTTGATGCTGTAATTAAAAGCCTTGATTTTTCAAAAGATACCGCAGCGGGCACGATAAACAAATGGATTTCCGATTCCACAAAAGGAAAGATTGATAAAATGGTAGAATCTCCGATTGACCCGGATGTTATCATGTATCTGATAAATGGGATTTACTTTAAGGGCCAATGGAGTGAAAAGTTCGATTCTGAGAGAACATATCAAAAGATTTTCAAGGCATTTAACGGCAATAAAGAAAATGTCATGATGATGAGACGAAAGGGTGAAGTTGAGTACAAAAAGGGCGATGATTACGAGATTGTCAGACTGCCTTATGGAAATGGCAAAATATCAATGTACTGTATACTTCCGGATGAGACTATCGATATAAATGGCTATATTGATGAAATGAATGCTGAGAAATGGATAAATATCAGTGAAAATATAGAAGAAGTTGATGATGTAGTATTGGAAATACCAAAGTTCAAGCTGGAGTATGGCATTAAAAATCTTAATAAGTCTCTTACAGCGCTTGGCATGGGCGAGGCTTTTAGCGAACAGGCTGATTTTACCGGTATCAGAGAAGATGTACAAATTAGCAGAGTTCTTCACAAGGCCGTTATTGAAGTGAACGAAGAAGGCAGTGAAGCTGCAGGTGCAACTGTCGTCAGAGTAAAATCATCAGCAACTTATACAGAGTACATAAGCTTTATTGCAGATAGACCTTTTATATTTGTTATAGCTGATGACACAACAGGAGCGATACTGTTTATGGGGAAACTGTTGAGTGTTGACTGATGGTGTGGGAGAGATGGTGTTCCTTTGCACCAAGGTGACATTATATTTCAATTACATAGCAAAAATGGTGGCATAATGTATTAGTAAATATGTTAATGTAAATATTCTCCAAGGAACTCAAGTTAATTGAGAATTAGCAGTATTTATAATATAATAAAATAATGATGACTTATATTAAATTATATGCGGCAAAGGGAACAGCTTCCTGTGTTGCATGGGAGGTCAATAATGAGCATTACACATGAAGACATACAGAACCTGATATACAGCCTTGGAGGCTCTTTCGTCGGCTTTTCCGATGTCTATGACAATCTTCCTGACACCTTAAAAAAGTACCGCTACGCGATTACTTTCGGAATAAGGCTGTCAGACGCAATCATAGACGAAATAGATGATAAGCCGACTTTCAACTATTTCAATCACTATCGTTCTGTTAATACTCTTATCGACCAGATTGGTCTCAGAGTATTGCTTCTGTTACAGAGCAATAATTACAATGCTTACACCATCGCTGCTTCACAGAGCATTCCTGTTTCACCGGTTCCATACAGCGGAATCCTTTCCCATAAGATAGGGGCAGTTCTTTCCGGACAGGGATGGATTGGCAAAAATAATCTTTTTATTCACAGAGAATATGGGCCCAGAGTAAGGCTGGGTACGGTACTGACCGATATGGTACTGCCATGTGGCAGTAATTTTCCTGAATGCAAATGCTCCGAATGCAATAAATGTGCAGATATTTGCCCCGCGTCAGCAATAAAGGGGCAGCCATGGAGCATCGGAACAGAACGGGAGGAGCTTTTTGATCCAAAAGCGTGTTCCGAGTATATGAACAAAAACTTCAAACACATAGGCCGTGGCTCTGTCTGTGGTTTGTGCATAAGAGTATGTCCTTTCGGCAAAAAATAATACGGCAGTTCATGCCGTATTTTTTGCTGTTGTTTGCCTTATCTGCTTATCTTCCTGCACTCCAGATAGTATCTCTTTTCTTCTGCTTCACCCATTGAAAATGTTTTCTTCGGCAGCGCGTCTTCCAGTATGACTGTTTTAAAAAGGTCGGATTTGTTTATTGATGGTAGGTAAAACCCTATATTTCCTTTTTGGGTTCCTAATTTATAGACCACATCTTTACCATGGATGTAATCTACTTTAATTTTGCTGTTGTCTTTCAGCATATAATCGAGGAATGTCTGCAGAGTCCCCACTTCAAGAGTACAAACAGGATTTTTTACAATAAGCGCGCCTTCTGTTTTATCATAAACGAAGTTTATAATATGCTGCTTTTTATTATCATTAATATTTGCTCTATCATTACCATTGCTGTATATTTCATAAGAAGCGTCCTGACCGTTGCTGTTATAGTAATTTACCGCTTCTTTAAGAAAAGATTCAGGATCTGCATTGAATACCACCCTGTGAATGGGATGAAAGTCCAAACCGTCATCATGTATGTTTACTACTTCAACAAGCGCATATCTTGCAGGATGGTCGGATGCTTCTTCTGGGGGCAGGTTTTCTTTAATCTTATCCCAGCATGCTTTTGCAGTAGCAAGGGAATGATTGCCGTCACCTGCTGCAAATAAAAGCACACCTTTATCTTTGCCCACATTGTATTTGGTGTAGAAAACTTCCGATTCAGCAAGTTTTTCAAGAGCCTGCAGAACAGAGGATATATGCTCTTCCTTTTCTACTTTATAACCTTTGATATGGCCTCCATTCATCATAAGGTCAAAGTCATATACGACTTCAAGGCTTCCCTTAATATCGTTCAGAGGCTCAATGACCGTCTTTAAAGGGTCATCTATAAGCAGCATTATATGAGGAAGCTCGATAGGAGCATTTTCTCTGATTTTTATGCGCGGAGGCAGCCTGTCAAGAACTGTTCCTTCGGTTGCTCGTATTAAAGACTGTGAACCCCTGCTATAATCATATTTCTCAAGATCAACGGCCAGAATCAGGCCCTTTCTAGTTTTTTTCCGGGAGGTTTCTCTTTCCACATATATGAATCCCGGTTTTTGAGGTACAAGTATATGTTCATCCATATAACGCTGCATGGTTTTATTGATTTTTTGCATACGCTCTTTCTTTCCCTCATTTTCCAGATATATTTCAGGGAATATCAGATTTAGTGTTGAATGGGAATCGCCGACTATGTTTTCAGTTTCCTGCCAGTATTCAGGTTCGGATGTATACTGGTCACAGGCTACAACTGCCCATTTTTCCAGAGAAATTTCTTCATTTGGAAGTAAAATTGTTGGAATATTCACACCTATTTTTTCTGCTATGTCATTTATTTTTGTGCTATACATTGCTACACCTCACAAGGTAATTATCTATGATTATATTATTAGAAATAACATGTAAATTTGAAAATTTATGTGAAAATATACGTAAAAATTATTTTAATAATAAAATTCTATATGAATTCATTATCTTAGTCAAATGGTAAACTAACTTTTATATTTTATATGCAGTACCGGTTATTTTTAGGAATAAACCTGACTAGGAAACTTTAGGACTAATTTTATTGCAGGCCGGGTTTTTGTTTTGAGTTGAAAATAATTGTCATAATATGATATTATATGTCTGATAGCATGAATAGGGGGCGATTCTATGGAAGAATTGCAGGTTGTGGTTTTTGATGTCTCTGGAGAAACCTTCGGCGTTGAAACTAATCAGGTCGGTAGTATAGCATTGTACTCAAATATAAAAAAATCCGAGCAATTGCCGCCGTTTGTTGACGGGTATTTGTCCGGAAGGAGCGGAAACATACCGGTTATCAACCTGGCTAAAAGGCTTGGTTTTAAAGAAACTGTCGTAAGCAGAAAAACCAAAATAATAATGACGAATGTAGATGACGGATCACTTGGCTTTACCGTAGATGATGTAAACGAAATATTAAAGGTGTCGCAAAATAGCTTTGAATATACACCTTCAATTATTCAGGATGCCAATAATAAATATATTAAAGGTGTCTGTAAAAAAGGCGAAGAGCTGATTTCCATATTAAACCTTAAAGAAGTATTATCAGCTGCTGAAATAAATGAGTTGAAAGAAAAGATGAAAGAAATTGAATGATATAGTAATGATAAAAAGGGACTTGTCAGCAACATTGCATATGATTGCTGACAACGTCCCTTTATTATTTACACATTAAATCTAAATAGCGTTACATCTCCGTCCTGCATTACGTAATCTTTTCCTTCAGAACGCACAAGCCCTTTTTCTTTTGCGGCGTTATAAGAACCGCAGGCAACGAGGTCATTATAGGCAACTATTTCAGCCCGGATGAATCCTCTTTCAAAATCGCTGTGTATCTTTCCTGCTGCCTGAGGAGCTTTTGTACCTTTTACTATAGTCCATGCCCTGACTTCAGTTGGGCCGGCGGTCAGGAAGCTGATTAATCCTAGAAGTTTATAACTCGCTTTTATCAGCTTATCAAGGCCGGACTCCTGTAACCCCAGCTCTTGCAAAAATTCATTCTTCTCTTCTTCATCAAGCTGTGAAATTTCCTCTTCGATTTTCGCACAGATAACCATTACTTCAGAACCTTCATTATCAGCAAATTTCCTCAGTTCAGCCAGGTAAGGGTTATTATCCTCATTGCCTATATCATTTTCGGATATATTGGCAGCGTATATTACAGGTTTTGATGTCAGCAGAAACAGTTGGTCAACCATTTCCTGCTGTTCTTTATCAAAGCTGAGAGATCTGACACTGATGCCTTTTTCAAGATTATCTTTTATCATTTCATATAGCTCAAGTTCTGCCTGGTACTTTTTGTCTCCTGACTTTAACATCTTTCGGGTTCTTTCGATTCTTCTTTCAATTACTTCAAGGTCAGCAAGCACAAGTTCAAGATTAATTGTTTCTATATCACGGACAGGGCCGATTGAACCGTCAACATGCACTATGTTGCTGTCTTCAAAACAGCGTACCACATGCACTATGGCGTCTACCTCACGTATATGTGATAAAAACTTATTTCCCAAACCTTCACCTTTGCTGGCTCCTTTTACAAGACCTGCAATATCAACAAACTCAATTATGGCCGGTGTAACTTTTTCAGGATTGTACATTTCAGCAAGCGTTTTCAATCTTTCGTCCGGGACAGGAACAATACCTACATTCGGTTCTATAGTGCAGAATGGATAATTAGCGCATTCAGCTCCGGCTTTGGTTATTGCATTAAACAAAGTGCTCTTGCCTACGTTTGGAAGGCCAACAATACCTAACTTCATTAAAACATCGTTCCTTTCTTAACAGTACCGCGTTTACTTGTTTCAAAGGTAAATTATATATTATATTTTTTTGTAATGCAAATATAATAATAAATCAAGTTGGCTCAGATATTATTGTTATTTTTTAGTGAATTCATGGTATAATTTTATTTGCCAGTAAGATATTATAAGAGGTTAATTATGACATGTAATTTAGATAAAAGCATAATTAATGAACTGAGAAAAATAGCCTTAAGATACGATATAAAAAAGATTGTTCTTTCTGGATCAAAGGCAGGAGGAAGTAATAAACCCACAAGTAATATTGATTTTGCGGTTTATACATTACCCGGATTCAATTGAAAGTGGCATTTTCTTAGCGATGTTGATGATTTAAACACGCTTTCAAAAATTGATTTGGTATTTGTCAATGACAAAATGGATAAATCACTGCTTGATAATATTGAAAAGAAGGTATAGTTATTTATGAACGGTTATAAAATAAAATATAATAATTATAAGAATGCGTTAATAAAGCTAAAAGAAGGAGCTCTAATTTAATAATGAAAATGACTTGTTAAAAGACGGACTTATACAGCGATTTAAGTTTACTTTTGAACTGGCCTGGAAAGTACTGAAAGAAATCTTTGAAGATGAAGGGCTTGTAGGATTGAACTCACCTAAAACTGTGCTGAGGTAAGCTTTCTAAGCCGGATTAATTAAAGACAGCGAACTGTGGCTTGCCATGTTAAGTGACAGAAATTTAACCGTTCATATCTATGATGAGGAATTAGCAAAAGAAATTTGCAATAATATTATTAATAAATATATAAATGCATTTGAACAATTGCTGAATAGGATTGAAATAAGAATTCAAGAACAATCAAAATTTCTAATTGCATTTTTTGTATATTCATGTTATACTTTTCAGTAACTTTATAATTTCAGATTAGCTTAGATATAGTTTAAATTAGATTAGATGAGTTTAGATGAGAAGAGATGAGAAGAGACGAGGTATGTATCCTGATATATTCAGGGTAATTATAATTTGTTAGCGATGCCGGACGTCTCGTCCGGTTTTTTAATTGGTCTTTTCCATGTCTTCTTTCAAAAAGGAAGGAGGCGTCGATATGTTTTATCCCGATCTTAATCATGTAAAAAAACTATCCGGAAAACATAATTTAATACCAGTAGCCCTTGAAGTCTATGCCGATATGGAAACACCCATAAGCATATTCAAAAGGTTTGAAGAAAGCGAATACTGCTTTTTGCTGGAAAGCGTGGAAGGCGGCGAGAAGTGGGCAAGGTATTCCTTTATAGGAAAGAACCCCTATCTTATCGTCAGCAGCAAGGGCAATAAAGTAACCATACAGGACAGAGACGGACGGATAACGGTTAAGGAAGGAAACCCCATAAGCATACTAAAGAGTATAATGCAAAAGTATAAAAGCGCGGATATTCCTGGTATGCCAAGGTTTTGCGGAGGTGCTGTCGGATTTTTCGGATACGATCTCATAAGGCATTATGAAAATCTGCCTGATGTTCCCAGGGACGATATAGATCTTCCAGAAAGCCATTTTATGTTTGCAGACGAACTGATTGCATTTGACCATCTTAAACAAAAAATGGTTATTATTGTAAATATGCATGTGGATATGAATATAGAAAGAAGCTATAATACCGCTGTCAGCCGTTTAAAAGAAATATACCATGAAATTATTTCTAAAAAGTGGAAATCATATGGATATATAGATAATAAACAGGAGGACGCAAAAAAACAGCTTTTTATACAAAGTAACATGACCAAGGAAGAGTACTGCAGCAATGTAGAGATAGCAAAACAATATATAAAAGACGGGGACATATTTCAGGTGGTTCTTTCCCAAAGATTTTCTGCTGAAACTGATGTTAATCCCGTTAATGTTTACAGAGCTTTAAGAATATCAAATCCTTCGCCCTATATGTATTATTTGAAATTCGGTGATTACAGCATAGCAGGTGCGTCGCCGGAAATGCTGGTAAGGGTTGAAAACGGTACTGTTGAAACATGTCCTATAGCCGGGACCCGGGGGAGAGGCAGGACAATTGAAGAAGACGAAGAATTGGAAAGAGAACTTCTTGAAGATGACAAAGAGCTTGCAGAACATATGATGTTGGTAGACCTTGGACGCAACGATTTAGGCAAGGTGTCGAAATTCGGTTCCGTAAAAGTCATGAATTTAAAGCATATTGAAAAATATTCCCATGTTATGCACATTGTTACTAACGTACAGGGGGTTATGCGGGAGGATAAGGATGCATTTGATGCGCTTATTGCGGTTATGCCGGCCGGTACCGTATCCGGAGCTCCGAAGGTAAGAGCCATGCAGATAATTGACGAACTTGAAAATGTTAAGCGTGGAGTCTATTCCGGTGCTATAGGTTATTTGAGTTTCAATGGCAATTTAGACAGCTGTATTACCATAAGAACGGTGATCTTTAAAGGGAAAAAGGCATATATACAGGCCGGAGCGGGTATAGTTGCAGATTCAGTGCCTGAGAGAGAGTATGAAGAAACTTTGAAGAAAGCAAAAGCAATATTAAAGGCATTAGAAGAAGCAGGTGAAATTTTATGATAGTTATTATAGATAATTATGATTCATTTACTTATAACCTTTATCAGTATGTAGGAGAGATAAATCCTGAAGTTGAAGTTTACAGAAATGATAAATTAACTGTTCGGGAATTGGAAGCAAAGAGCCCGTCCCATATAATAATCTCGCCTGGGCCAGGATTTCCGCATAGCGCGGGTATATCGATAGATGTTATACAAAAGATGGGAAAGCATACTCCCATATTGGGCGTATGTCTTGGACATCAGGCTATAGCAGAGGCATATGGAGGTAAAACAGTACATGCCGATAGGCTTATGCACGGAAAGACATCGAATATATCGCTGAAATTCATCTGCCCATTGTTTGAAGGTCTTCCTGAAATAATCACCGTAGGCAGATACCATTCGCTGGTTGTTTCCAGAGAAAACCTGCCGGAGGAGCTGGAGATTACAGCACAAACAGATGAGCATGATATAATGGCACTTATGCATAAAACCAATCCGGTGTATGGAATACAATTTCATCCTGAATCCGTACTTACGCCATTTGGAAAGAAGATAATAGAGAATTTTTTGAGTATGTAATTTTACAAGGTTTCTCTGCAAAATAACCGGCGCAACGAAAAGATTCGATATTAGCTTTTAACTGAAAAGCTTAATTAAATAATTTTTATATTAATATGAGATGAGGGGAGAGGAGATTAGAATGATTAGAGGAGCAATTAAAAAACTTGTTGAGGGAATTAACCTAACCGAAGAGGAAGCAGCCGCGGCAATGGACTGTATAATGAGCGGTGAAGCTACACAAGCGCAAATCGGCAGTTTTATTACTGCTTTAAGGATAAAAGGGGAAACCGTTGATGAAATAACCGGCTGTGCCAAAGTTATGAGAGAGAAGGCAAACAAAATAAAACCAAATATTGATTACTATATTGATACATGCGGTACCGGAGGGGACGGAAGCAATACTTTCAACATATCTACAGCATCTGCATTTGTAGCAGCAGCCGGAGGAGTAAAGATTGCAAAGCACGGCAACCGCTCGGTATCCAGTAAAAGCGGGAGTGCCGATGTACTTGAAAAACTGGGGATAAATATTAATCTTGAACCGCATGAGGTAAGTTATTGTATTGAAAAAGCAGGTATCGGATTTATGTATGCACCTGTTTTTCATAAATCAATGAAATATGCCGCCGGACCTCGGAAAGAGATTGGAGTAAGAACGGTATTTAACATACTTGGCCCCCTTACAAATCCGGCAGAGGCGAAGGGTCAGGTTATGGGAGTTTTTGATGAAAAGCTTGTAGACCAATTGGGTAATGTTCTTATAAAGCTCAATGTTGAGAGAGCTATGATTATTCATGGGTCGGACGGTATGGATGAAATTACTTTGTCGGGAAGGACAAAAATCTGTGAGATAAATAACGGGAATATATTAAATTATACAATCGAACCTGAAGATTTCGGTTTTAGTGAAGCATCAAAAGAGCAACTTGTAGGCGGCAGTTCTGAAGATAATGCTGAAATTATAAAAGCAGTATTCAGAGGAGAGGACGGACCCGCAAAAGATGTAGTAATATTGAACTCTGCAGCAGCTTTGTATATTGGGAAAATTGCACCAAGTATGAAAGAGGGCGTCAGCATGGCACGTGAAATCATCGATTCAGGAGCGGCCATGAGAAAGCTTGAGGAACTGATAGAAGTAAGCAACAGCTTTAATAATTGATAATTGATGTTCATTGCGGAAATAAACGCAGCTTCTGGCACATTTGCGGGATAATTAAGGTATGTTTCCCTTTTAGGCAAAGAAAGGAATGATAAATGTGATATTGGATGAAATAGTAGAAAGCAAAAAAAGGCAGCTTGAGGCCGAAATAGCGCGTGTCAGCATACAAGACTGGAAGCAGCATCTTGCACGCCCGGGTTTGCACAGGACTTTGGATTTTTACGGAGCGTTGAAAAATAATAATAAATTATCGATAATAGGCGAAATTAAAAAGGCATCTCCCTCCAGGGGAATTATAAAGGAGGAATTCGATCCTGCAGCCATTGCCAGAGATTATGCGAATTCCGACGTACAGGCTGTTTCTGTTCTGACTGAAAAGAATTTTTTCCTGGGCTCTGATGATTATTTGGTAAAAGCAAGGCAGATACTCCCTATACCAATTTTGCGTAAAGATTTTATAATTGATTTATGGCAGATATACCAGGCGAGATATCTTGGAGCCGATGCAATACTACTGATAGCTGCTATACTTACAAAAGAAGAATTGAAAAAGTTCCAGATAACGGCACAAATACTCGGTATGCAGTGCCTTGTTGAGGTTCATAACCGGGATGAACTGGATATGGCGCTGGAAACAGGCTCTAAAATAATAGGGATAAATAACAGAAACCTGAAAACTTTTGAGGTGGACATCAGAACAACCGAATACCTTATAAACTATATACCGCAGGATAAAGTTGTTGTGAGCGAGAGCGGAATTAAAACAAGAGATGATTTTGCTTATCTCAGTAATCTGGGCGTTGATGCCGTACTTATAGGTGAATCTTTAATGAAATCCGGATCTGTGAAAGGAAAAATCGATGAATTAAGAGGGTATTAGCTATGGTCTATATAAAAATATGCGGTATAAGAAGAAAAGAAGATATTCGGTATCTGAATAAATATATGCCGCAATACGCCGGGTTTATCTTCGCAGAAAGCAAAAGAAGGGTATCTCCAGATGAAGCATCGATGCTTATAAAAAGTCTTGATAAAAGAATAAAGCCGGTTGGGGTTTTTGTAAATGAGAGTTTGGATAGGGTGGCTGACATAGCAAGAATATGTGGTTTAAAAGCAGTGCAGCTTCATGGAGATGAAAGCCCGGAATATTTACAGCAATTAAGGAATAGGTTATCTGAGATTAATATAAAAAATAAAGATGATGGTAACGGTATGCCGTTAAATATACAAATATGGAAAGCTTTCAGGGTGAGTGAGAATTTTATAGCTGATTGTCTAAAGAAGTATAATGCAGATGCTTATCTTTTAGATTCATACTCCAAAGAAAGCTATGGAGGAACCGGCGAAATATTTAACTGGGATATCGCAGTCAGTGCAAAAAAGTATGGGAAAATAATATTGGCAGGAGGGCTGAACCCGTTAAATGCCGTACAGGCGATAGAATATACCAGGCCTTTTGGGCTGGATGTAAGCAGTGGAGTAGAAACAGACGGATATAAGGATGAAACTAAAATAAGGAACTTTATACAATCAGTAAACAGATATTACAAAAATAGGGAATAAGGTCAATAGAACAGATTGATTCCCTGTTTTTTTATTTGTTATCATAAAATTATCATATAGCAGAAATTTAGCAACTTGTCTATAATAAATTGTTTGAATATTAAAAATATGATAGAATATAAAAATAAGTAAATAATTGACTATGTGGCTTGGGGGATGAAAATGGAAAATATAAAAGAATCAGATATAAAAGAAATATGCGGTGTGGTCAGGGTACTGATAGAAAATCAGAAAGTACTGATTGAGCTAATCAAAGAACTTAAGTCTGAACAGGATAATATTAAGCATCAATTAGAACTTAATGGCATGAGGGTTTCGGATTCGGAAAAAGAAATGATAAATTAACAAAGCTTGAATATCAAAAGTCAGCTTAATAAAGAGACAATTAAAATATCAGAAAAATGTGTTTACTGCATTTATTTGCTCAATAATAGATTTCATTTAGCTTTAAATGAAATCTATAATATATGATAAGGGTATAACTTTGAAGGGGGTATTTGCAATGCCGGAAAAACTTAAAATTCTTATAATTGATGATGACGTAAATATTTGTGAGCTTGTAAGGTTATATCTGGAAAAAGAAGGATATGAGTCAATGGCTGTCCATAACGGATTAAAAGCCATTGATGAGTATAAAGAATTTACCCCAAATTTAGTGATATTGGATATAATGCTTCCGGGAGCGGACGGATGGCAGGTATGCCGTGAAATCAGAAAAATAAGCAGTGTTCCGATAATTATGCTTACGGCTAAAGGAGAAACCTTTGACAAGGTGTTGGGACTTGAACTCGGTGCGGATGATTATATTGTAAAACCTTTTGAACCAAAGGAATTAATCGCCAGAGTCAAAGCGGTACTCAGAAGATATGACAGTAAAGATACGGATATTTATGAAGTTGTTTATCCAAACCTTGTCGTTAATAAAACGAACTACTTCGTTAAAATAAACGGAAAAGAAATGGAGATACCTCCTAAAGAACTTGAACTTCTCTATTTTCTCGCTACAAACCCAAACAAAGTATTCACCAGAGAGCAGCTTCTGGAACATGTGTGGGGATTTGATTTTTACGGTGATTCCAGAACGGTTGATGTACATATAAAAAGGCTGAGAGAAAAGCTGGACGGGCCGAATCAGCCGTGGCAGTTAAAGACTGTGTGGGGTGTTGGATACAAGTTTGAGGTGAAGTGATGTTTAAATCCTTTTTCAACAAGCTTACAGCAATATTTATAACCATATCGATATTCTGTTTTACCATATCAGGGACGATGCTTTATTTTTTTACCGGAAAATTCAGAATAAATGATATGACAGAGGATATGAAGAAAACTGCGGATGAAGTAGAAAGCCTTTATATTTCTTGGATTTTGCCTCAAAACGGAAGTAATGACGACATGACCACTAATCAGTTTGTTAGAATGATAAAGATGGCAGGGTTTACTTCAAGTTCTATGATATGGATTGTGTCAACCGACGGTACAATAATTTACTGTGAAAAGCTGGAAGGAGAAAATGTTGATTTTATAATTAATGAAGGCGCACGTGAAACTGATTTCCCCAATACCAGATTCAAAATGACAGATCCAAGGCAGTATAAAGATGTCATGTCATTAGATGTAAAGTATATAACACAAAAAGGGGACTTGTATGGACTTTTATCAGGTACAGGCAAGTCCTGGCTTACTGTCAAAAAGCCTATAATCCCTGTTAACCGAAACGGGCAAAGGTATTTGGCAGGTGCGGTATATGTAAATGTTCCCATGCCTGAAATTCTTGAAATAAAATCACCTATGTTCAAAGTCTTTATAATGGTTGTAGGTTTGTCACTTCTTGTTTCTATGATACTTATGTATATATTTACCAAGCGAGTTACTTATCCACTGAAAAAAATAAAAGGTGCGGCAAAGGTTATAGCAAAAGGAGAGTTCTGCCAACCCCTTGACATAAAATCAAACGATGAAATAGGAGAGCTGGCGGAAAGCTTTAATCATATGGCTTTTGCGCTTCAGCATCTTGAAGAAAACAGAAGGGAATTCATAGCCAATGTTTCTCATGAGATCAGAACTCCCATAACATCAATAAGAGGTTTTGTAGAAGGTATTCTTGACGGCACTATACCCGAAGATAAAAGAGAAAAATATTTGACAATAATTAGGGATGAAGTGGAAAGAATAAACAGATTGGTAAACGACCTTCTGGATTTGTCAAAAATCGAGTCCGGTGAATTTAAACTGGTTTTTAAAAAGATTAATATAAATGAGCTTATAAGAAGATGCCTTATTAAACTCGAAGGTTTTATTGAGAAAAAGGGACTTGATATAGAAGCTAATTTTGAGCATACGGATGTTTTTGTACTAGCTGACCAGGATGCAATAGAAAGGGTATTGATTAATCTGATACACAATGCCATTAAGTTTACGCCTGAGGGCGGGAGAATAGAAGTTGGTTCTTATACCCGCAAAGATAAAGTTATAGTATATATAAGGGACAATGGTGTAGGAATGAGCGAAGATGATGTAAAAAAGATTTGGGACAGATTTTACAAGACGGATAAGTCACGTAGCGAAGACAAAACAGGAATGGGGCTTGGCCTTTCTATAGTAAAAAGCATTATACATGAACATAAACAGGATATATGGGTTGATAGCTCTCCTGGTAAAGGTTCGACTTTTTATTTCACATTATCAGCGATAACAGATGAATAGTTTACTGTTAACAATTTGTTCACATTTATTTCAAAAACAGATTATACAATATATCCAGAACCTAATATTATAATAAATGTGTAATGAAAGGAGAGTAGCTTATGGATAATATAGAATATAATGGAAATAAAAACATAAATGATATCAATAATGCAAATATATGCAATAACAATGAGGAAAAATTGGATCAGGTGAACGGACAAGTTTGTGACGAACAAAAGGAAACCGTTGATTATGGTTTTATATTAGTTGACGGTGATTCGTCAAATAATGCGGTATTAGCGGAGAATTCGGATACCGAACCGATTGTTAATCAATATCAGAATGATGAAAGATATCAGACAGGTTATTATAATGCAGAAAACAATTCTGCGAGCTTCCAGGTAAATGGCAAGAGAAAGACAAAGAAAGGAAAAGGTTGGGTTAAGACAGTAGCTGTAGCTTCAGTAAGTTCAATAGTCGGAGGAATTTTGGTAGGAGCTTTCATATTATTTGCTCTTCCTAAAATACAGCCTTCTTTCAAAGAATACTTGAGCCAAAAATCAACATCAGGCACTGTAACTTCAGATACTCAGAAATCTCAGGATAAAGGTACATCCTCAAGTGCTTATACTAAAGTAGATTTTACTGAAGAAGCCGGTACGATAGTAACGAAGGTAGCTAAAGAAGTAGGACCTTCTGTAGTCGGAATAATGGTTACTCCGGGACAAAGGCAGTATAGAAGTTACTTCGATTTGTTTTCAATTGACGATAGTTCACCATCTCAGGGTTCAGGTATTATTATCAGAGAAGACGGTTATATCGTAACTAATTTTCATGTAATCGAAGATGCTTATGATGATAATACCGGTAAATTTATAAAAAATTCAAAGATTGAGGTATATCTTCCGGGTGAAAGCGATACACCTTATGAAGCAGAAGTGATAGGAAAGGATTCAAAAACAGATCTTGCGGTAATAAAGATTGATAAAACCGGTTTGCCTGCAGTAACATTTGCAGATTCAGATAAGACTCAGGTTGGAGAACTTGCGATAGCAATAGGCAATCCCGGTGGTTTGGAATTTATGGGCTCTGTAACTGTAGGATTTATAAGCGGACTAAACAGGACTGTAACAACTGAAGACGGAAAAACACTTACCTATCTGCAAACCGATGCGGCAATTAACCCGGGTAACAGCGGCGGAGCGCTCGTAAATTCCAATGGTGAAGTAATGGGAATAAACACTGTTAAAATAACAGCTCAAGGTTTTGAAGGCATAGGTTTTGCAATACCGTCGAATAAAGTTAAGGAGATTACCAACAGCCTAATTCAATACAAGTATGTTAAGGGGAGACCTTTGCTTGGTATAGTTGCAGAATCTGATTATTCTTCGGAAGTTGCTAAGTATTACGGATGGCCTGAAGGTGTATACGTAGCTGATGTTACTACATTCAGCGGCGCATATATGGCGGGTATAAAGCAGAATGATATTATAACCAAGTTTGATGGAACTGAAATAAAGTCCTTTGACGAATTAAAGGCAGCAATTGAAAAGCATAAGCCGGGAGATGTAGTAAAAGTTGAAATATACCGTAATGGTAAAACAATGACATTAGATGTTACCTTGTCAGAAGATAAGGGGTAATCTGAACTTATAAATGAATGACAAGCTGTTATCGAGTAAAATCGATAACAGCTTTCTGTTTTTTAACATATTTCATTTTTTTGATAAAAACTGCTTTTATCGGATATTAAAGTCTTTAATAATTAAGATTAATTTGCTATAATAGTATTACAAAACGGCGTAAAATGCTTCTTAATTGCTACTTGAATTTTCACCTTGAAATAATATTAAATAATAATATAATAAATCTGTCATAATTTGATTTGGTAATAACAGATTATATATATTATTTAATTTTACGATAGGTGAAAAAATGGGTATTAGTAAAAAAAAGCTTAATAAAACGCAAGTATATGAAATATTGGATAAATTAGAAAAGCTGTATCCTGAAGCAGGTTGTGAGCTGAATTTTAACACACCCTTCCAATTACTTGTTGCTACTATGCTTAGTGCGCAATCAACAGATAAATCTGTTAATAAAGTCACTGACAAATTATTTCAATTATATCCGGAGGTAGACGATTTTTTATCTTTGACACAAGCTCAGCTTGAAGAACATATAAAAAGCATAGGTTTATACCGGACAAAATCATCCAATATAATTCGCATGTGCAAAGAGATAAAAACAAGATTTAACGGAAAAGTTCCGGACAGCATGGAAGATTTGTTATCTTTACCCGGAGTGGGAAGGAAAACGGCTAATGTTGTACTAAGTAATGCATTTGGAATACCGGCAATTGCTGTTGATACTCACGTATACAGGGTTTCCAACAGGATCGGACTTGCAACTGCAAATGATGTTGGAGAAACAGAAAAGCAATTGATGGATGCTATACCGATGGAAAAATGGTCAAAAGCGCATCATCTTCTTATATGGCATGGAAGAAGAATGTGCATGGCAAGAAATCCCAAATGTACGCAGTGCCCGCTTAAGCCATTATGTATGTTTTACAATAGAAAAGAAAAAATAATTAATTAAACTGAAGCAATATACCCTACTTAAAAGGATATTGCGATAAAAATTAACCATGGCTTAAGCAATGAAATGCTAATGTGAGTTTTGATTTTATTTAACAGGGGGGCTACTATTGCGTATTAAATATTATGAAAAACTATATATATTGTATATTATTATACTTACAGTTGTAAGTTTCTTTTACATATATTTTAATAAAGTGTCCGGACTTATAAGCGATTTCTCATTTAAATCAATAAAGTTCGATATAATCTTTTTAGTTATACTATTAATTATAAATCTGATAAAACTTTATGCTATAAAAAACGAAAAATTTACTCAAAAGCATGTTTATGTTGCATTGAGGATATCAGAAATAACAGCATTGTCAGCTGGTGCTTTTTTTATACATTTTAAAATAGCTTCGTATGCTGCTGTAATATTTTTAATACTGATAACAAGCTTTATAAACGGAATGCATAGCGGGATAAAATTATACTCATATGCATGTTTAATTTTTATATTATTTTCCTTTTTAAAGCAGGATATATTTACGGAACCAAATATTGTAAACGTAATCTTGATTGCTTTTGCGATTGCAGCTTTAGTTGTTATCTGGCTGTATATACTTAAAGATAATTTTGAGTATGAGAAAAAAAGTGAAAGTATGCTCGCACAGATGGAGACAAAATGCAATCAATTAAGTTTAGATCAAAAAGAATTGCTTTTGGAAAATAAACAGTTAAAAGAAGAAAATGAAAAACTGGAAAATACAAATAAGAAGCTTTCACAAAGTATAGGTGAATACTATACTTTGCAGATGATCAGCCAGGCAATCAGTTCCATATTAGATATAAAAGAGCTTTTAAAATACGTAAATGACATTATAATAGGCATAATGGGAGTAAACAACTGCCACATAATTTTATTTGACGATAAGACAGAAAATCTGTATTTACATACTACAAATCTCATAAACACCAAAGAGCTGGAAATACTGATTAAAAATATCACGAGCGAAGTTTTTATGGATGTAATTAATAATAACAAACCGATAATTGATAACAATGTGAATGAGGAAAAATATCCTTTTTTGCGTGGCCGTGATATTAAGTCTTTTATTTGTATACCTTTGTATTCAAAGACTACAAAGCTTGGATTAATACTTATTGAACATAAAAATGAAAATGCTTTTGGTGATAATTCAGTGAGACTGCTTGGTGTAATTGGTCAGCAGATAGGTATTACACTTGAAAACGTTCTGTTATATAAAAATATGCAGGATATGGCTACAATTGACGGATTGACAGGGGTATACAACAGGCTCTATTTTCAAAGCAGGGTAATTACAGAATATAATAAGGCTGTAGAGAAAGGTTACAAACTTTCAATTGCCATATTTGACATAGATTACTTTAAAAGGTTTAACGATACATACGGACATCTTTTTGGTGATAAAGTTATTAAAACAATTGCTGCCACGATAAAGGAATCATTGGGGGAAAACGATATAATCGCCAGGTACGGGGGTGAAGAATTCGTTATACTCTATCCCCAGACTGATTTAGAGGAAGCATATCAAAAAGTAGAAAAGTTAAGAAAGATACTGGAGCAAATTGTAATAACAGATGGTAAGAATTCAGCTTCCGTTACAGCGAGCTTTGGTGTGGCATGTTATCCTGATAACGCTGATAATGTTACACAATTGCTGAGAATATCTGATAAAGCCCTTTATCGTGCGAAGGAAACAGGACGTAATCGTGTCGTATCAGCGGAGATGCTATAATAGAATAAACTATTTGATTATCCTGAATGAATTAACTATATCCCAGAACAAATTCTCCTGTTTTGAATTCCATTTTTTTTCAGGGACAAAATAGCTAATTCTGTATATCCTGTTTTCAATTTTAAAGAAAACTTCAGAACCTTTATAATAAATATTGTCGCTGCCGAGAATAGCATAATCCCAGTAAAATCCCGGTGCCTTATTTACAAGAACCGGTTTTGAATGGAAGTATTTGCAGTTAAGTTCAGACAAAGAGCTTGAGTTCTTTAAAAACTCTTCCAGAGAGCCGGCAAGTTCCCATACTTGAACAAAACCTCTGCAGGACTTTGTGCTGTCGCTAAAGTCAATATGATATAAAATTTCATTGCCTGAGAAATTTTGTTCATTTAATCTAAATACTGAAGGATATTTGAAACTGAATTTTCCTGTAAGTGACTCATAATCAGAAAATTCAGTTATTTTATTATTCACTGGAATATTATTAATGCTTGCGTTGCATTCGGCAGATTCAGTATTTGTAAACACGTCGGTTATTATATAATTTTCCGGGTATGCGAAGATAAGACGATCATTTATGCTTAATTTATCATAGGAATTATTTTCGGAAATATATACGGATAAAACCAGTGCTAATATCCATAAAGCTGCAATTATACAGGTGTAAGCGATTTTTTTCTTAATATTTTTAATAATAAGTATAAACAAATGGAACACTCGCTTTGAAATAGTCTATATAATATTTCTATTCTTAAAAAGTGCTAAATAGAACGCATCAGCAGCCTCATATTATTTCATGAAAGTACCTGAATAGGCTGTAAAGCATTTTCTGTATTTTATCTATAAACTGCTATTTATGCATATAAATTATGTTTTAAAGTTTACATAATACAATATAATAATACAAATTATATAGATGTAATAAAAAAGGTGAATTGTTAATAGAATTGAGAAAGAAGCATGTAATATTAAAGGCGGGTTTAATTATAGTAACGTTTCTAAGTGTATTAGTATTGATATCGGCGATGCTCTTTTTATTAAGGGGAAATGGCCGTGTAATATATATCAGAAGGCTTATCCTTCCTTTTATTTGTATTATATTTATAATATGCCTCATAATATTTTCAAAAAATTCTATTGAAGCAGCAAGAAAGGGTATAAATCTTTGGATAGGAATAGTGTTCCCGTCATTATTTCCTTTTTTCGTAGCATCGGAGATATTGGGTAAGACAGGATTTGTAAGAATAGTGGGAGCTTTACTCGAACCCATAATGAGACCTCTGTTTAATGTTCCCGGATGCGGGGCATATACATTGATAATGGGCATAACAAGCGGATATCCAATGGGAGCAAAGATTACATCGGAAATGAGAGAAGAGGGGATGCTGACCAGGATTGAAGCAGAAAGGATGCTTACTTTTACCAATAATTCAGGACCTCTTTTTATTTTTGGAGCTGTTGCAGTAGGAATGTTCAATATGCCTGCTATAGGAATGCTTTTGTTTATATGCCATGTCCTTGCATGTATTACAGTTGGAATTATTTTTAGATTCTACAAAAGAAATATAAGAGAAGACTCATATCAAAAATATGATACTGGGAAAAGGTTAATCTATGAATTTAAAAAGTTGAAGAACAGTAAACATAACTTCGGAAATCTATTCGGTAATGCGGTTAAAAATTCGATTGCGACTATACTCGCCGTCGGAGGCTTTATAATATTTTTCTCAGTATTGACAAGCATGCTTCTGGATATAGGTATTGTCGACAAATTAACATCAGCAATTTCAGTTATAGGTGAAAAAGCAGGTATTGAATATGGTTTGATCAAGTCAATAATTATAGGTATTTTTGAAATTACAACAGGTGCAAATTTGGCAAGTGAAGTCTACTCTGCAGAATTGGCGCATCGCATTATTGCAGTGAGTTTTATTCTGGGGTGGGCAGGACTTTCCGTTCATTCACAAGTGCTTGGTATTATAGGTCATACAGATATAAGTATAAAACCTTATCTGATAGGAAAGTTTTCGCAAGGCATACTGTCTTCATTATATATCAGCATTGCCCTGAGATTATTCCCTAATTATTTTTTAACTTCTTCTGCGGAATCATTTACTTATTCGGGAGAGTTTACAGAGACAATAAGCTCTGATATTGTAAAAAGAAGCCTATATTATTCAGTTCACGCTCTGGTTATTTTCGCCATAATCATACTTTTGGCATGGTTGCTTGATAAACTCATTAAGAAAAGCTTTAATAAAAAAATAAAATGCTAATCGCCATGTAACAGCATTTTATTCATAACCAAAATAGCACTGACATTGGGGTCAATGTTGATATATAGGTTTTGAAAGCAAAATTTATATTACTATTTTAATTCTTCGCGGTTCATTTTAATAACCTTTAATGTATCTGTCAGTATTTCTTCCACCTTATTCAAAATACTGTCTGCATATTCTCTCGTGCCAAGACGTATTTCACGTGCGTTCTGCTTAGCATTTTCTATTATTTCCTTTGCCTGTTCGTAAGCTTTTTTAGTTATTTCATGCTCATCAATGAGGGAAGAAATTTTATTTTCTGCTTCCTTAATGATATTATTTGATTCCTTTTCTGCTTCAAGGAGTATTCTTTGCCTTTCTTCTTTTAACCACTTTGCCTGCTTTATATCTTCAGGAAGCTTTGCTCGCATTTCATTTATTATTTCAAGAACTTCTTCCTTGTCAATTAAGCTTTTGCCTACAACAGGAACATTAACGCTTTTTCGTATCACATCTTCAAGAGTATCCAATATTGCATATATCTCCATACATTACCCCCTGGGTTTATCGTATTTTTTTAGAATATCATTTACTATACATTCTGGAACAAAATCCCTTATATCTCTGCCGTTTTCAGCAAAATCCCTTACTATACTGGAACTTATGAAAGAAAAACGTGGCTCAGATAAAAGGAATATCGTTTCTATTTCAGGGTCCTGCAGTTTGTAATACATGGCCATTTTCATTTCATATTCCAGATCAACAGTGCTTCTCAATCCTTTTATAATGATTTTTAAATTATTGTTTTTAATATAATCTATTAAAAATCCATCGTAATATACGACTTCTACATTATCAAGCTTATGGGTGGCACGCTTTAAAAAGTCTACACGCTCATCGGGAGTAAACATATGCTTTTTGTTCAGGTTCTTCATAACTATAATTATCAATTTATCGCATAATTTTGAACTACGTTCGATTATATCTAAGTGACCGTTTGTTACGGGGTCAAAACTTCCGGGATAAATAAACGTTTTCAAACTGTCATTCCTTTCTCTTTATGCGGCAAGACAGGATATCTTGTCGCAAATTATGTATTATTGAATATAGATAATCTCATATAAATATTTTATGGGTCGCTAATTCGCTTACTAATCAAATACTGTTTCGCCTGTACATTGACATTAATGTTTCGCGGTATTTTCTTCTGTCAAATAAAGTAAGGTCGTATATGCTATCAGGCAATTCATCATCTACGTAATGTTCTGCGATAATAATCCCCTTTTCGGATAAAATCCCATATTGCGATATAAGTTCCAGTGTTTTGGGTATTATATTCATTTTATACGGAGGATCCAGAAATATAATATCAAAAGTAAATCCTCTGTTAGCAAGTTTTTGTATTGCATTATATGCATCTGTATTATATATTTCAGCACTGTCGCTGAACTTTGTGTGTTCAAGATTAGCTTTTATCACTGATATACTGTCACGGGACTTATCGACAAATACTGCGTGTGATGCTCCCCTGCTGAGGGATTCTATGCCCAAATTTCCAGTGCCTGCATATAAATCAAGTACTGTTGAGCCCGGTATATAACCGGATATTATGTTAAATAAAGATTCTTTGACTCTGTCTGTAGTAGGTCTTGTTGAGGTTCCTTTAACGGTTTTCAGAATATGGCCTTTTGCTGAACCTGAAATTACTCTTAAAATAAGTTATACCTCCAGCCATGATTTATATATCAGCTATTTATCAATACTTTGCATAAATATTGCTTATACTATGTATTTTATAATATGTTATGGAATTGTCAACTATTTAATACATTAACAGCTAAAAATCGATATGAACTTTTTGTAAATTATAAATTAATAATAATTTTAATTAAAACTCAGAATCTTGATTTTTTCACCGAACTTTTTATCAATTGTGTTTTTAAGTTCTCTATAGGTTTGGTTTTCAAGAAGGCTGTCATTTTTTATTATCTTTAAAGCAAGCTCTTGTACTGTTTTTAGCACTTTCATATCCTTATACAGATTTGCGATTTTTAGTTCAGGCAATCCATGCTGCCTGGTTCCGAAAAATTCGCCGGGACCTCTTATCTCAAGATCCTTTTCGGATATCACAAAACCGTCATTTGTTTCTTTCATTACCTTCATTCTTTCCCTTGAAACCTTTGAATTACTGTTATTATATAAAATACAATAGGATTGATGGCTTCCTCTTCCCACACGTCCTCTTAGCTGATGAAGCTGTGCCAGGCCAAAACGTTCTGCGTTTTCTATTACCATTAAAGTAGCATTAGGCACATTTACACCTACTTCAATTACCGTTGTCGAAACTAAAATGTCTATTTTACCTGCGGCAAATGCCGTCATTATCTCATCTTTTTCAGCAGGTTTCATTTTTCCGTGGATCATTCCGACCCTTAAATCGTGAAAGTCAACAGAGGCTATCTTTTCTGCAAGTTCTGTTGCTGACGCTGCATCAAAATTTTCGGATTCTTCTACAAGAGGGCATACTATATATACCTGACGGCCTTCCGATACCTGCTTTCTTATGAAGTTATTAATTCTTTCACGCATGCTGTTATCCACTGCATAGGTTTTTACAGGTGTTCTTCCGGGTGGAAGTTCATCTATAATTGAAATATCAAGGTCTCCATATAATATAAGAGCAAGAGTCCTTGGTATGGGTGTTGCTGTCATTACAAGCATATCCGGGTTGATGCCTTTTTTTGAAAGAGTTGCCCTCTGACGCACGCCGAATCTATGCTGCTCGTCAGTGACAACCAGTCCGAGTTTATTAAACTCAACATTATCTTCAAGCAGCGCATGGGTGCCAATTACTATCTGTGTTGTTCCGTCCTTTATTGATTCCAGAACAGAAAGCTTTTGCTTTTTGCTTAAGCTACCGGTAAGAAGGCAGCAATTAATGCCAAATCTTTTCATCATAGGAGCGATTGTTGAGAAATGCTGATTCGCCAATATCTCTGTAGGCACCATAAGAGCTCCCTGATATCCGCTTTTAGCCGCTTTGAATAATGCCAGTATTGCGACCACAGTTTTACCGGATCCCACATCGCCCTGCACCAGCCTGTTCATTACATGTTTGCTTTCCATATCTTTTTCTATTTCACTAAAGGCCCTTAACTGTGCATTTGTTAATTTAAAAGGCAGTTTAGATATAAAATCCTCCATTTCAGGGCATGGGGGAAAAAGAATGCCTTCTTTTTCTGACTGGAGGGCATTTTTAATGCTTAAAAGCCCAAGCTGAAGTATCAGCAGCTCTTCAAAAACCAGACGGTATCTTGCATTGATATAATCATTGAAACTTTTTGGAAAATGTATATTTTGCAAGGTATAATTTATTTCTGCCAGATTGTATGATTTCCGTATTGACTCCGGCAATATGTCGGGTATTGTCCCTGTTGTACTCTCAAGGACCGATTTAACTACCGACCTGATAAGGTTTTGGGTCAAACGTGCTGTAGAAGGATAAACGGGAACAATACCGCACAGGGATGTCTGTTCAGTATTGTTTGAAACTTCTTCGAATATAGGATTCTGCACTTCAGGACCTGAATAGCTTTTTTCTATTTTGCCAAAAAACATATATTTTTTACCTGGTATTAAAAGGTTCTTTATATAGTGCTGGTTGTACCATACTGCGCTAATGGTTCCGGTCTCATCTTTAAGCTTCAGTTTGTATATGGACAGATTTCTTCTGATTTTTTTTACAGATACCTTTGTATATACAGTAGCAATAAATGAACAGCTTTCTCCCGGTACAAGAGAATTTATTTTTTTAATATTGGTTCTGTCCTCATATTCTCTCGGAAAGTAATATAAAACGTCTTCATAAGTATATAAACCCAGTTTGTGAAACAGCAGGGCTCTTTTTTCTCCTATGGATTTTATTTTTGTTATTGGTGTTTCCAACATAATTATCTCCGCTTTTTACAGGTAGTTATTTTATGTAGTTGTATGTTATATGTAAAATTTTGCTAATTGTTTTGTCACATATACAATTACATTTTAATATATCCAGCTTAGATATTCCAGACACAGAGGAAAAATGTCAGTTTACATAAATGAACTTACAAATGGCAGGTATAACAATAAAAATTTTATATTATTCTATAATTAATATAATGAAATAATGATTCGGTGGTATATGATTAATTTTTTCATGTAAATAGTTTATATTTAATTGGAAAAACTCAATAAAAAACTTGCTAATTTCAGATAGTATATGTTAGAATTAATATTGCTTTGTTTGGAGAATTCTATATGAAATAAATGTAATTTATTTCTCCAGTCTGAAGGAGGTGTAGTTTATAAATGGCAAAATGTGATATATGCAGTAAACAGACTTTGTTTGGTCATAATGTGAGCCACTCTATGAGAAGCACAAACAGAACATGGAAACCAAACATAAGAAGAGTTAAAGTTTTGGATAACGGAACTCCAAAGACACTGAATGTATGCTCAAGATGCTTGCGTTCAAATAAGGTGACAAGGGCTATATAAATCTTATAAAAAAGCATAAACACGTTGTACAGGTGTTTATGCCTTTTTATTATTTCTTTGGAATTGTTTTGCAATAAACACTATGCAATATATTTCAGTATATTGCAAAATCATATAACTTGCCTCATAAGCTGCAATATATGAATTAATATTGCAGCTTATATAATCAGTTCATTCTAAGTACTTTTTTTAAAAAACTGCTTACTAACTTCGGCATTTTAACAACTACGATTTTCATTAACCAAAACCCCCCATATAATAGGTCTGTTATTATTAATATATTCTTAAGATATTTTTTGGTGAGTAATTTGTAATTTTTAATGTATTATAATGTTATAATACGATTAAAATCTTATAATGTGCATAATGGATTTTTAAGCTTAATCTAATGTGTTAGTTGTTTTGTGGAAGAAACCTTGTGGAGAGGCTAATATCACCTGTTAATCCGAGCTTAAGTTAAGCGAATTCACTGTTTGAGCGGAATAATTATGTATATATAAATTAAAATTATTCCGCGAGTTTGAGTTCGTAGCAGCTGAACTTACAGGATCTTGGCATCGCACCCCGGTTTCCTGGAACAAAACCGACCAGCACAACAAGTTAACTTAAACAGCGATGCGTTGACGTCAGGATAGTCATTTTATATAATTATCATTATGGAACGGAGGGAATTAATGTATGAAGATAACCAAAGATATGGTAGAATATGTTGCTAATTTGGCAAGATTAAATCTTACCGAGCAGGAAAAAGAAAGACTTACGGAAGATATGGCTGAAATATTGGCATACGTGGACAAGCTTAATGAGCTTGACACTTCAGGTGTTGAGCCCACATCTCATGTAATGCCGATCTATAATGTTTTAAGGGAAGATGTGGTTAAAGAATCATATGACCGCGAGATAATTCTTGAGAATGCTCCTTCGAAAGAAGACGGGTGCTTCAAGGTTCCTAAGGTTGTGGAGTAGAATAAAAGCAATGGAATGGAGGAGATATTGTGGAATTATATAATCTAACGGCTCATGAACTGAGCGATATGATTAAAAATAAAGAGATAAGCGCAGTTGAACTGACAAAAGCGCAGCTTGACAGAATAGAAAAAGTAGATCAGAAAGTGGAAAGCTATATAACAGTATGTCACGATGAGGCATTAAAAAAGGCTGAGGAAATACAAAAGAAGATTGATTCCGGAGAAATCAACTCTCCTTTGGCAGGTATCCCTATGGCGATAAAGGATAATATTTGTACCAAGGGAGTTACTACTACCTGCGCATCCAGGATGCTTTATAATTTTGTGCCTCCGTATAATGCTACGGTGGTAGAAAAATTGAATTCTCAAGGCGCTGTGCTGGTGGGAAAGGTTAACCTTGATGAGTTTGCCATGGGAGGATCTACGGAAAATTCTTATTTTAAGAAAACTAAAAACCCATGGGATTTGGAAAGGGTTCCGGGAGGTTCAAGCGGAGGATCTGCAGCAGCTGTAGCGGCTGGAGAAGCCGTGTTTGCCCTTGGTTCTGATACAGGAGGATCTATAAGACAGCCCGCATCTTTTTGCGGAGTGGTGGGGATGAAACCTACATACGGTAGAGTATCAAGATTCGGACTTGTTGCTTTTGCATCGTCCCTTGACCAGATTGGCCCGCTGACCAAAGATGTTACGGACTGTGCCCTTGTTCTTAATGCAATAACAGGACATGACCCTATGGATTCAACCTCGGCTGATATAGAATTTCCAGACTATACAAAATCCCTGATTAATGACGTTAAAGGAATGAAAATAGGAATTCCTGAAGAATACATAGGTGAAGGCTTAAATCCGGAAGTTAAAAATGCTGTTATGAATGCTGTAAAAGTCTTTGAGCAACTCGGCGCTCAATGCGAAACTTTCTCGCTGCCTGTTACAGAATATGCTATACCAGCTTATTATTTAATTTCATCAGCGGAAGCAAGCTCAAATCTAGCAAGGTATGATGGCATAAAATATGGTTTCAGAGCTGAAAAGTACACCGATTTGCTTGATTTATATAAACAGACCAGAAGCGAAGGATTCGGAACGGAAGTAAAACGCAGGATCATGCTGGGAACATATGCCCTCAGTTCTGGTTATTATGATGCTTATTATAAGAAAGCTCAGCAGGTAAGAACACTTATAAAGAACGGCTTTGACAAAGCGTTTGAAAAATATGATGTTATTATAGGGCCTACAGCTCCGACAACGGCGTATAAGATCGGTGAGAAGGTAAACAATCCTTTGGAGATGTATCTTGGAGATATATATACGGTATCTGTTAATATAGCCGGACTTCCTGGTATGGTTATTCCATGCGGAATGGACAGCAAGGGGCTTCCGGTCGGACTGCAGCTTATAGCAAAAGCATTCGATGAGGCTACTTTGCTGAGAGCGGCATATACCTTTGAACAAAATACTGAATTTCATAAAAATAGAGCGGATATCTAGGAATTGAGGTGAATATGATGGAGTATGAAGTAGTTATAGGTATGGAAGTTCATGCAGAGCTTTCAACCAAATCTAAAATATATTGTTCATGCACAACGGAATTCGGAGGCGATCCTAATACTCATTGCTGTCCTATTTGCACGGGGATGCCCGGAGTGCTTCCGGTATTAAATAAAAGTGTTGTGGAATATGCAGTAAGAGCAGGCCTTGCAACCAACTGCAAGATATCCAGTTTCAGCAAACAGGACAGAAAAAACTACTTTTATCCTGACCTTCCGAAGGCATATCAGATTTCGCAATTGTATAACCCCCTTTGCACGGATGGGTATGTTGAAATAGAAGTTGAAGGAAAGAAAAAACGTATAAATATAAGAGAAATTCACATAGAAGAAGACGCAGGAAAACTGGTGCACGACGAATGGGGTACGGAAACATTGGTTGACTATAACAGATGCGGAGTTCCTCTTATTGAAATAGTCAGCCAGCCTGACATGAGGTCGGCGGAAGAAGCCAGGCTTTATCTTGAAAACCTGAAAGCGATACTCGAATATGCAGGAGTTTCAGACTGCAAGATGCAGGAAGGTTCCTTAAGGGCAGATATCAACCTTTCAGTAAGGCCCAAAGGACAAAAAGAGTTTGGAACGAGAACTGAAATGAAAAATATTAATTCATTTAAAGCTATAGTAAGAGCTATTGAATACGAATCCCGCAGGCAGATAGAGGAATTGGAATCCGGAGGTAAAGTTGAACAGGAGACCAGGCGTTGGGATGACAACAAAGGGATAAGCTATGCTATGAGAAACAAGGAAGAGGCTCACGATTACAGATATTTTCCCGATCCGGACCTTGTGCCCATAGTGGTGGATGAGAAATGGGTGGAAGAGATAAGAGCATCTCTGCCTGAAATGCCTGAATCAAGAAAAGAAAGGTATATTACTCAATATGGGCTCCCTGAATATGATGCAGGAATTCTAACTTCTTCAATAAAGCTGGCAAACTTTTTTGAATCCGCTCTGGAGAAAACTTCCAATGCGAAAGCAGTCAGCAACTGGATTATGGGAGACCTTATGAGAATATTGAAGGACAAAGAAATGGAAGCTGATGAAATTCCTTTCCCGGCAGAATACCTGGCAGAACTGGTAAATCTGATTGATGAAGGAACCATAAGCGGTACTATAGCAAAAAAAGTATTTGCGAAGATGTTTGATACCGGTAAAGCTCCGGGAACTATAGTCAAGGAAGAAGGACTTGAAGTTGTAAGCGATGAAGGAGCAATAGTAGAAGCAGTTAAAAAGGTGATTGTTGCAAATCCGCAATCGGTAGCGGACTACAAAGGCGGAAAGGAAAAAGCCATAGGATTTTTAGTAGGGCAGGTTATGAGAGAAACTAAAGGCAAGGCTAATCCTCAGATAGTGAACAAAGTTTTAAGGGAAGAGCTTAATAAAATATAAAATTTAATATCAGTTTATTGCTTTAAATAATCACAGGTATTTTCCTGCAGTTTTTGCGGAAGGAAATGGACTTGTAACTAACACCTGTTCTTGTGCATAGGATGTAGTAAAACTATGTGAAGATGGTGTTATAATATGTATATATATGTGGATAAGTATACGGTAAAGTCAGGCGATACTCTCAGCAGTATAGCCAAAAAACATGGTTTATTGACATATACGCAAATACTGCGGGTAAATCCGGATATTACAAACCCAGATTTAATCCATCCGGGTCAGATAATAAACGTGCCTAAATCGATACCAATGAGCACTTATATTGTCAAGCCGGGAGATACGTTAGGCAATATTGTGTATAATTACAACAGGGAACATAAGGATGTATACGGAACTGAAATTACTTTTGATGAAGTGCTTGCGTATAATCCAAGAATAATAAATCCAAATATGATTTACCCCGGTATGATAATTTACTTGCCGGAAATCTTATGAACAGAAAGAGAAATGTTATTTTTGAGAAGGGACTGGGTTATTATCAAAAAATGAAGATAGCTCAGTCTCTTATTACTTGAAAATGACATTTTCTCATTCTTTTTAAATTTAATCTTGTATACAATGAACATTTTATATATAATAAGTGTTGGTGCAAATCTTACAAATACTACATTTCAAACACCAGGTATTATTACCTGGTTATAAAATGCATTATATTATAGATTTATGTAAATAATAAAATATAAAAATATTAACGGATGAAAGGGGTCATATTATGAACTTTCTAGAGCAAATCAAAAAACGTGCAATGTCGGATATTAAGACAATTGTACTGCCGGAAAGTGAAGATATAAGAACACTTAAGGCTACTGCAATGATACTGGAACAGGGCATTGCCAATATTATACTGGTAGGTAACGAGGATAATATCAAGAAGCTTGCCGGAGATCTTGATATATCAAAAGCAAAAATTGTTGATCCGATGAAATCTGATAAATATGAGGAATATGCCAATGCTTTTTATGAGTTGAGAAAAGCAAAGGGCATGACTATAGAAAAAGCAAGAGAAACAATGAAAGACTATGTATATTTTGCAACCATGATGGTAAAGATGGGTGACGCAGACGGTATGGTATCCGGTGCGGCACACTCTACGGCAGATACTGTAAGACCGGCACTTCAAATATTAAAAACAGCACCTGGAACAAAGCTTGTATCCGCATTTTTTGTAATAGTAGTACCTGATTGCGAATACGGTTATGAAGGTGCTTTTATTTATGGGGACAGCGGGCTTGTTGAAAACCCAAGCGCTGACGATCTTTCAGAAATAGCTATAGCGTCTGCTAATAGCTTCAAATCTCTTTTGCAGGCAGAACCTGTAGTTGCCATGCTTTCATATTCATCCTACGGAAGTGCGAAAAGCGAGTTAACGGAGAAGGTAATTGAGGCAACTAAAATTGCTAAGGAAAAGGCACCTAATCTCATGCTTGACGGTGAACTTCAGGCTGATGCAGCTATCGTGCCTTCTATAGGCAAGTCTAAAGCACCAGGCAGCCCGGTTGCAGGAAAGGCAAATGTATTAATATTCCCGGATCTTAATTGTGGAAATATAGCTTATAAACTTACTCAAAGACTTGCAAAGGCAGAAGCTTACGGACCGATTCTACAGGGTATAGCAAGACCTGTAAATGACCTTTCCAGGGGATGCAGTGCGGAAGATATAGTTGGCGTAGTTGCAATTACTGCTGTTCAGGCACAAAATACTAAATAAAAAATTTAAACTGTAATGATGTATTAATTTTTATAGGCAAAGGGAGTATTAAAATGAAAATATTAGTTATTAATACGGGGAGTTCATCTTTAAAATATCAGCTTATAGATATGCAGAATGAATCTGTTCTGGCTAAAGGTCTTTGCGAAAGAATAGGAATAGACAATTCATTTTTAAAACATACCAAGACAGGAATGGATCCTGTAATTATAGAGAAGGATCTTAAAGATCATAAAGTGGCTATAAAAGAAGTAATAAACGCTCTTATTAATAATAAATACGGTGTTATTAAAGATATGTCGGAGATAGGAGCAGTAGGACATCGTGTTGTTCACGGAGGAGAAAAATTCCACGATTCGGTTGTAATAAATGACGATGTAACCAAAGCTATAAGAGAATGTATAGACCTGGCTCCTTTGCATAATCCTCCGAATATTATAGGAATTGAAGCGTGCAAACAAGTAATGCCCAACACTCCGATGGTTGCGGTATTTGATACGGCTTTCCATCAAACAATGCCGAAACATGCATATATGTACGCATTGCCATATGAATATTATGAGAAATACGGCATAAGAAAATACGGTTTTCATGGCACATCCCACAAGTATGTGGCACAGAAGGCAGCTGACATGCTGGAAAGGCCTATTGAAGAATTGAGAATAATAACCTGTCATCTTGGAAACGGTTCAAGCATATGTGCAGTAAAAAACGGAAAATCAGTTGATACCAGTATGGGCTTTACCCCTCTTGATGGTGTTCCGATGGGAACAAGGAGCGGTACTATAGACCCTGCTATTATCAAGTACCTTATGGACAGGGAAAACATTACTATCAAAGAAGTTGATGACTGTCTCAATAAAAAATCCGGCGTACTTGGCATATCAGGAGTAAGCAGCGACTTTAGAGATATACATGATGCAATTGACGAAGGAAATAAAAGAGCTGAATTGGCATTAGAAGTATTCTGCTATGGAGTAAAGAAATTTATCGGCCAATATGCGGCAGTTATGGGCGGAGTAGATGCGATAGTCTTTACTGCAGGAGTAGGAGAAAATAATGCAATCGCCAGAGAAAAAATTATGGAAGGTTTAGAATACCTTGGAGCGAAAATAGATCCCGAGAAGAATAATGTACGCGGGCAGCAGAAGGATATAAGCGCTGACGGAGCGAAAGTAAGAACGCTCGTAATACCGACTAATGAAGAACTTGCTATTGCCAGGGAAACATTGAAGTTATTGAAGTAAAATTTATATTATATTAGAAATTCCAGTTGATATGCCAAGTCAATTGGAATTTTCTGCGTTTGAGTAAAACACTGTTTATTTTCATATAATATTAGCAGTTATTAATCAGTCACAGACCTATGCACCTGTTATAAAAAAGGTAAGGCCGCACTCAGGTTGAAGAACGGAAACTAAAGTTTTGTATTATCCTTGACAATCAATGGATTAGTTAGTATAATATCATCTGTCGGCCTTAAGAGGTGATATTATGAAAATTGATGTATCTTCAATTTCAAAGACTGACGGAGCCTTTCTTGATGTCCGGATTAGCGGTATCGTCGAAGGCTTAAATGAAGTTAATGATGAATATTTGTTTGACAAGCCTGTAAGCTTCAAAGGAAGTGTTGAAAATCGCGGTGGTATATTAATACTGCATGGTGATTTAAATACAAGCTATCATGTTAAATGCAGCAAGTGCCTTAAGGATATAGATTCTATTATGAACATCAGCATTATGGAGAACTTCATTGAAGAAAAAAATAAAGCTGATGATGAGTCTTATACATATAAAGGCAATTTTATAGAGCTGGACAGGGTTTTCAAGGATAATATCATACTGAACCTTCCTGTGAGGCAGGTTTGCAACGAGGATTGCAAGGGATTATGCCCTATTTGTGGAGCAAACCTCAATGTAACCTCATGTGAATGCAGAGAGGATGAAGTTGATTCAAGGATGGAAGTTCTCAGAAACTTCTTCAATAATTAAATTAAAGAATAATGAGTTTTTGTAGCAATAGGGAGGTGTTATTAGTGGCAAATCCAAAGCGCAGATGGTCAAAAGCAAGAACAGGTAAAAGAAGATCACAGTGGAAATTGTCAGTACCTGAATTGGTTAGCTGCCCACAGTGTCATACTTTGAAGATGCCTCACAGAGTATGTAAGGAATGTGGTTATTATAAGGGTAAAGAAGTATTAAAGGTTGACGTAAAATAAAAGTAAAATATAAATTTAACTGGGGGACGGTTCTATTGTTTCAATAGATTGAAACAGGAGGGCCGTTTTTGCATTTTTTGATAATCTTGACTATAAATAAAGATGAATGATACTATTATTGTATTATTTAAGTACTTAGCGTACAGGGTGTTTCGGGAGGATTAAGATTGAAGAGTTTCAAAGTAAAGAGCGTTGTGCCGGGCAGTGTGGCTGAAGAAGCAGGAATTGAGCCTGGAGACAGGCTAATTTCAATAAACGGAGAATTGATGCAGGATGTATTTGACTACAGGTTCCTGGAAACAGAAGAAGAATTGACGATTGAAATAGAAAAAGGAAACGGGGAAATATGGAAAGTAGAAATAGAGAAAGATGAGTATGAAGATATCGGTATGGAATTTGAGGATCCTATGATGGATGATGCCAGGTGCTGTACCAATAAATGCATATTCTGTTTCATAGATCAGCTCCCAAAAGGTATGAGAGAAACCTTATATTTTAAAGATGATGATACCAGGCTTTCTTTTTTATCCGGCAATTATGTGACGCTTACCAATATGAAGGAAAGGGACATTGAAAGAATAATAAGATACAGGATGTCTCCTATTAATATATCAGTACACACTACTAATCCTGATTTAAGGGTATTCATGCTTAAAAACAGATTTGCCGGAGATATAATGGATAAAATAAAAACACTGGTAAAAAACAACATAAACGTAAATTGCCAGATTGTATTATGCAGAGGCATTAATGATGGAGATGAACTGGACAGAACGATATCGGACCTTGGTGAGCTTTATCCGGGAGTGAAAAGTATTTCTGTAGTGCCCGTAGGCATAACGGATCACAGAGAAGGCCTTGTCAGGCTTGAAGCTTTTGATGTTCAGTCTTCCGCTGAAACAATAAAAAGGGTTCAGAAATTTCAGAAATATTTTAAGAAAAAATTTAACAGTAATTTGGTTTACCTTGCTGATGAATTTTATATAAACGCAGAAATTGATATACCTGACTACTCCCATTATGAAGATTTTCCCCAACTTGAAAACGGTGTGGGGCTTATAGCTTTATTGAGACATGAATTTTATCAGGAGCTTGAAAAACCGGGTTATATATTGAACAAGCCGAGAAAGATAAGTATTGCCACCGGAGTTTCTCCGGTTAAATATATAAAAGAAATGGTTGCTGCTTTAAGCAGAATATATAATAATTTAAATGTAAATGTATATGATATAAAAAATAACTTTTTCGGAAAACACGTAACGGTTACAGGTTTACTTACTGGAAAGGATATTATTGAACAACTTGGAAATGCCGATTTAGGTGAGGAACTCCTTATAAGCAAGAGTATGCTTAAATCAGACGAAGATGTTTTACTTGATGACTATAGGGTAGAAGATATTGAAAAGGCATTGGGTGTAAAGGTGGTCACTGTTGAAAATAACGGCAGAGATTTTATAAATAAGATATTAGGAGTTATATAAATTCATAATTTTCGTAATATAGAAAGCAATAACTAAAAAAGGACGGAGGTAATAAATTGGCAAAACCGATTGTTGCAGTAGTTGGAAGGCCGAATGTCGGTAAGTCGACGTTTTTTAACTATGTTGCAGGAAAAAGGATCTCCATTGTTGAAGATACTCCGGGTGTGACTCGTGACAGAATATATACTGAGGTTGAATGGCGGGGGAGAAATTTTACTTTAATTGATACGGGTGGTATAGAACCCTTTGCTGAAGATAAAATTCTTCAGCAAATGCGCAGGCAGGCTGAAATTGCCATTGAAACAGCGGATGTAATTGTTTTTATGGTGGATTGCAAGGATGGAATGACCGCTTCGGACAAAGAAGTGGCAAATATGCTTCGTAAAACAAAGAAGCCGGTAATCCTAACTGTTAATAAAGTGGACAAAATCGGAGAACCGCCACCTGAGGTATATGAATTTTACAACCTGGGTATGGGTGATATTGTGTGTATTTCATCCATACATGGTCTTGGAATAGGTGACTTGCTGGATGAAATTTACAAATATTTCCCTGATGAAAAAGAAGATGAATACGATGAAGACGTTATTAAGGTTGCGGTTGTAGGAAAACCTAATGTGGGCAAGTCATCACTTATTAACAGGATTATAGGTGAAGAGCGGGTTATTGTAAGCGATATACCCGGAACTACCCGCGATGCGATAGATACTTATGTTGAACACAGAGAAGACAAGTATCTGTTTATAGATACGGCCGGTATCCGGAGGAAGAGCAGAATTACTGAAAATATCGAGAGATACAGTACTATACGTTCATGGACCGCTATAGAAAGGGCAGATGTATGTTTAATAATGATTGATGCAGAAGAAGGTGTTACGGAACAGGATACGAAGATAGCAGGTTATGCCCACGAACAAGGGAAAGCATCGATAATAGTTATAAATAAATGGGATTTAATTGAGAAAGAAACAGGTACGTTAGAAAAGTATAGAAAAACAGTTATGGAAAAACTCAGTTTCATGACGTATGCACCCGTGCTTTTCATTTCTGCTAAAACAGGGCAAAGGGTTGAGAACCTTTATCAATTGATTAAGTTTACGGCAGATCAAGCTTCATTGAGAATATCCACAGGGATGCTTAATGATCTGGTTAATGAAGCTATTGCTATGGTACAGCCGCCTTCAGACAAGGGCAAACGGCTGAAAATCTACTATATGACGCAGGTGGGAGTAAAACCCCCTTCATTTGTGATTTTTGTCAATAACGTAGAGCTTATGCACTATTCATATGAAAGATATCTTGAAAATCAGCTCAGAAAGAGTTTTGGATTTGAGGGTACCCCGATAAGGTTTATAACCAAGCAAAAAAACAAGGAGTGACACCAATATGATATTGGGGTTAAAATTAATTTTGGTGGCTTTGATCGGCTATCTGCTTGGTAGTATCAATACTTCTATTTTAGTTGGAAGATTTTATGGAATTGATGTCCGGAATTATGGAAGCGGTAATGCGGGTGCAACCAATACACTCCGAATACTTGGTAAGAAGGCAGCAATACTTGTATCCGTTGGGGATATGCTTAAAGGTATTATTTCCGCTCTGATTGGCTTATGGATAATTAATGATATTGAAGGTATTGGACAGCTTGGTGTCATGGCAGGAGGAGCAGCGGCTATAATAGGCCATAATTGGCCTTTATACTTTAAATTTAAAGGCGGGAAAGGAATTTTAACCACATTCTCCGTTGCTCTTATGATGGACTGGAGAATTGCGCTTGTACTGATGGGAATATTTATCATAGTTGTGGCAATTACCCGCTATGTTGCTCTTGGATCCATAATTGGCTGTGCTTTATTTCCGGTTATTTCTATAATTCCGGTTTTTGATAAAAGTTTTGTGTTTACGCTTTTTGCACTGATTGTAGGATTATTGGGGATAACCCGCCATCATGCCAACATTAAGCGTATACTGGAAGGTATTGAGCCAAAGCTTGGGGGTAGAGGTGTAGGATGAAACACGTCCGTTTATGCTAATTCAGAATTGACAATTGATTATTGAGAGTAAAGGCAGGAAATGGCTCCGGAGTGTTTTTACGCTTTTAAGTTACCGAAAGTGGAGGAAAAGGTGGAGCTTAGTCGTTTTAGATTTTAGGGTATTTTAAATTTTGATGGTTGTTTGTTTTAAGCGCCTTCGAAGGTGTTTTCCGCTTTTGACCGGCCAAAATCGGAGGAAAAGCCGCCGCTCAATCGCCGCGGAGGCTTTCGGGTCAGTGAAAACCTTCGAATGCACTAAGCGATAGAAAAACACTCCTTTGGCGGTCGGTTCAAATGAACCATCCGTGGTTCAGTTGCACCTAAAAATGACATCGTGTTATTTTTACAGCGTCATCTGTTTTTCTATCGAGTGTATTGGCAAAGCTTTTCAAAGGCTTATACTGTAAAGTTGAAGTAAAATGAAGTTACTATTCGTAAAGCTTTACAGAACTTTAATTTATACTTGATGTAACATAATAAGATATAGCTAAATTATAATAAAAATAATATGTTGTGACATTGTAGGAAACAAAATTGCGAACTACAAACTTTGTACAATAAACAAGCGAAATATTGGAGGTATGATTATGGGGAATAAAATTACGGTGTTGGGAGCAGGAAGCATGGGGACAGCCGTGTCGGTATTGCTTGGAGGTAACGGACATGATGTGACCATGTGGTCCATAGACCCGAATGAAGTATATATGTTAAATACGAAGCGTGAGCAGGTGGACAAACTGCCGGGTGTAATTATTCCGGATAATGTGAGTTGTACCGGTGATATAGAAGAAGCACTTAAAGATACGGATATGGTGGTAGTTGTTATCCCATCTCAAACTGTCAGAAAAAATGCGCAAAATATATCAAAGTATATAAAAAACGGACAAGTGATTGTAAGCCTTGCAAAGGGCCTTGAGATGGAGACCTGCTATAGAATGACTGAAGTAATAAAGCAGGAAATTCCTCAGGCAAAAGTTGCTGCCCTTTCAGGTCCATGTCATGCGGAGGAACTGGGAAAGGGAATGCCCTCGGCATATGTGGCTGCCAGTGAAGATAAAGAAACCGCTCAGTTTGTTCAGGATGTATTTATGTCCAGCAAATTCAGGGTATATACAAATTCTGACATAATCGGGGTTGAACTCGGAGGAGCATTAAAAAACGTAATTGCTCTTTGTGCAGGAATATCTGACGGGCTCGGATTCGGAGATAACACCAAAGCAATGCTGATGACCAGGGGAATTACCGAAATATCGCGACTGGGTGTTGCTATGGGAGCCAAAGCTGAGACTTTCTCCGGACTTACCGGTGTAGGTGATCTGATAGTGACATGCACAAGTATGCACAGCAGAAACAGAAGGGCAGGAATCCTTATAGGTCAGGGGAAAACCGCCCAGGAGGCTATGGATGAAGTAAAAATGGTAGTCGAAGGAATCAGTACTACCAAAGCGGCATATGAACTTTCAAAGCACAAAAATGTAGTGATGCCGATAACAGAACAGGCATATGAAGTTTTATTTAACGGTAAAAATGTACGCCTGGCGGTTACAGAACTTATGGGACGCAGCAAGAAACATGAAATAGAGGAAGTGGCTGAAGATTGGGGATGGTGATTTTTCGGTTGTTATTAAGCAGCCAAAATGCTTAACTTATAACTATTTAAATAATGAAATGATAAGTTCCGCTTCATGCAAATGAAGATTATATATTGTGTTAAGTAAAAAAAGTAAGCATATCAATAAAAAGAGGTATGCTTACTTTTTTATATTTTTGTAATATTAAACAAACTCTAACATATATTTATATTGATATAAAACAACTAGTACATATCAGCCGTAAAAGGCAGTGTAATTTAAATAAGGGGGGCTTGCGGGTGGTAAAATACGATATATACCAGCAAATAGCTGAAAGAACGCAAGGAGATATTTATATAGGTGTGGTTGGCCCTGTAAGGACAGGTAAGTCAACTTTCATTAAACGATTCATGGATTTATTGGTTATACCCAACATTGAAAATGAATATAAAAGGGAGAGAGCGAAAGATGAGCTTCCGCAGAGTGCTACCGGGCGCACGATAATGACAACGGAACCTAAGTTTGTACCTAATGAGGCTATTGAAATTACCGTAGATGAAAATGTAAAACTCAAGGTTAGAATGGTTGACTGTGTAGGCTATATAGTAAAAGGGGCACTTGGGTATATTGAAAACAATGCGCCAAGGATGGTGTCCACTCCCTGGTTTGAAAACCAGATACCCTTTGAGGAAGCGGCAGAACTTGGCACCAGAAAAGTTATAAACGAGCATTCAACCATAGGGTTGGTTGTTATTACTGACGGAAGTATTACAGATATTGAGAGAGAGGAATATATAGAGGCAGAAGAAAGGGTTATAAAAGATCTCAAGGACACTAATAAGCCGTTTCTGATCCTGTTAAATTCAGTCAGGCCATATGATTCTGAGACTACTAAATTAAAAGAGGAACTGGAAGCTAAATATTCAATACCGGTAGTACCAATTAACTGCGCACAGATGAGAATGGAAGATATTGATAACATAATGGAGCATATACTCCTTGAGTTTCCTGTATGCGAAGTTGGCTTAAATGTTCCCAGATGGATTGATGCTTTGGATGACGGATATTGGCTGAAAAACGATATGTATGAATCTATAAAGGAAGTATTCAAGAATGTAAAAAAACTCAGGGAAATAAAGGATTGTACGGAAAGATTCAGTAATTACGAATTTATTAAAAAAGCATATCTGGATAACATTAATCTGGGTGATGGCAGTGCATTAATTGAAATCAACATAGCTGACGGATTATTCTACAGAATATTGAGTGAAACATCCGGACTTGAAGTAACGGGAGACCATGCTCTTATGACTATGATGAGGGAGCTTGCGAACATAAAGAAAGAATATGAAAAGATTGAATATGCATTGCATGAAGTCAAGGTCAAAGGTTATGGAATTGTACCTCCTCAAATGGATGAATTGTCCCTTGAAGAACCTGAAATAGTAAAGCAGGGAAGCAGATTCGGTATTAAATTAAGAGCCAGCGCTCCGTCAATACATATGATACGTGCGGATATTGAAACGGAAATTGCTCCTCTTGTAGGAACTGAAAAACAATCGGAAGAGTTGGTTAATTATTTGCTTCAGGAATTTGAAAGCGAGCCCGGTAAAATATGGGAGTCAAATATTTTCGGCAAATCCCTGCATGAATTAGTAAGTGAAGGGCTTCAGAATAAACTCTTCAGAATGCCTGAAGATGCACAGCTGAAACTACAAGAGACGCTGCAGAAAATCATCAATGAAGGAAGCGGAGGTCTTATTTGCATTATATTATAATATATCACACAGCAAATAATTGTATATTAGATTTACAAACAGAGGCTTATTATGCTGCCTTCACCGGTAATTCTATTTAGTCAATAACCCTTATAGTTATAAGGTTTAACTATAAGGGTTATTAAATGTTTATACTCAATAGGATTTTTAATTTGACGCAGGAAAGATATGGTGATATTATTAATAATAATGAATTAGACTTGTTCGGGCTTGTATTAGCCATATAATAGAGTTTAGAACTAATGTTTTAACATAGTTGACATTCGGATTTTTAAGTACGTTGAAAATGCACTTCTTTGATTGTTTAATCTTTAAATCAAGAGGTATATAATCTAGTGATATTTATTTTATCATGAAAGTTTAACAGTCGAAGCTAAGTGACTCATATTGGAGATTTTTTCATTGGTTTATTTAGTGAATCATTAATGTTTAGGTTATTAAAAAACCGGATGGCAAATCTTCAAAATTCAGTGAATTTCCAAGACATATGACATTTGAATATGACAGATCTGACATTTTACAGGCAAGGAAGTGATTTTGAGTAAGCCTCATATAAATATTTTAAATCAAGGAAACTTTTATACGGTTATTGCTGTCTAAATATATGAAAGGTTAAAATTAAACATATGCAATCAGGAGGTTTACATGAAAGGTTACACATTTAGAGAGATAGGTATGCTTTCAGGCATCGCGTTGAGCGCTTTGTTTGCCGTACAGTTGCTTTCTAAATCTTTCAACTTCTTATTGTTAATAGCATCAGTAATCAGTATTCCGTCTTTAACTTTACTTGGCAGGTATATAGATAAGAAACAGGACAGAGGTAAAGTTATTAAAACTTATTATAAAGTTGACAAAAAGGGGTAGAAATTATGAGAAAAAAGATATTGATTATTTTCGCAGCCATATTAGCAACAGTCAGCCTGGCAGCTTGTAATTCTGCAACAAAGACCGATTCTGATACTGCAAGCGCTAATAAAACAACCAAGACGACAGGGGATATAAATTCTACATCAGGTAAATTTACATCAAGCAATGATACAACACAGCCAAAGGACAGCACTGATTCCGAAAATGATTCTTCCGAAAATTATGAATGGACAGCTTATTTGTATTACCCTGATGAAAGTTCACAGTATGTTGTTAAAACTGAAACGAAATTCAGATATACAGATATAGAGCCTGGTAATGAAGAAAAAGCCGGGATGATACTTGAAAAAATGATAGGAAGCCAGAATACTGCCATACCTCAGGGAACTAAAGTGCTTTCTGTAGTACAGGATAATGATATGATTACCGTTGATTTTTCAAAGGAATTTAATGAAAATATGAACGGCGGTTCTACTGCAATTAATATGATGATGTCGCAAATAGTACTTTCTCTTACTGAACTTGATGGAATCAATAAGGTAAGTATTACGGTTGAAGGCGAGTTCATTAATGAATATAAAGGGCATATTGAATTAAATCGACCCTTTACTCGGGATGAATATTTAAATTTCATAGCGTAAAATAAATAATATTTTAAGTTATTGCCAATCTTTATAAGATAATATTTTGGCTGCCGCAACTCCTGCAAGCACTAATAAAATCTATGAATTTGTGCAATATAAATAAAAATGTTTATATAAAGGAAGGTGGCAGCAATTAGCAATATTTCTGAGAACACGATAGCAAATGAAGTAACACGTCTTGAGAATATAGAAAAACAGCATTGCAATTTACCTCTGGTTTTTGCCGAAGTGTTTAAGGATGAAATAAATGCAAATGATGAAGAAAGATTATATAATGGTGTAAAGCGCATTTTAAGGAAATACGAAAATAACGAAGAAGCAATAAAAATAGTTGATGAATTTACACGTGTTATATCAGGTGGCGCATCTTTGAAAGAGATATTAAGGATTACTGGTGATGAAACCTTAAATCCTTCCACGGAATCAGAGATAATGATAGAAAACGAATGCAAAAACTAGCTTTCTACTGAATTTACAGGAAGTGCAAAAACACTTCCTTTTTTTTTAAACATATAAATAATAATCCTATCAAATTTGACGGATGCTTAACCGATGAAATTATAATCATAAATTATTTTTGTTACCTGCTTCCGGATACATAAAAATGTTACGGAATATCAAAAATTGTAGTAAAATGTTTATTAAAAAAACAGATGTTGAATAATAATTTATAACAATAATAAAGACAGGAAGGTTTTTCAAATGGCGAAAATGCAGCTTATAGCTACATCTGCTTTCGGAATAGAAGCAGTAACAGCCCGTGAATTAAAAATGCTTGGGTATGACGATCAATTTGTTGAAAATGGCAAGGTAACGTTTCATGGTGATCTGGATGCGATCTGCAGGACTAATATCTGGCTTAGAACTGCCGACAGGATTTTGATTAAAATGGGTGAATTCAAGGCGTTAACATTTGATGAGCTTTTTGAAGGAACAAAGGCACTGCCATGGGATGAATGGCTGCCCGAAGATGCCTTTTTCCCTGTAGAAGGTAAATCAGTAAACTCAAAGCTTGCCAGCGTGCCTGATTGTCAGGCTATAGTGAAAAAAGCAATTGTTGAAAAAATGAAAAAAAGATATAAAAGGGAGATTTTTGAAGAGACAGGTGCCAGATATAGAGTAGAAGTATCTCTGTTAAAGGATTTAGCTACAATCACTATTGATACGTCCGGAGCTGGACTTCACAAAAGAGGATACCGTAAGTTGGTCGGAGAAGCTCCGTTAAAGGAAACATTGGCTTGTGCCATGCTTTTAATCAGCAGATGGCATTGGGACAGGGTTCTTATAGATCCTTTCTGCGGAACCGGAACTATACCGATTGAAGCAGCGATGATCGGATTAAATATGGCGCCCGGATTGAAACGGGAGTTCTCTTCAGAAGCATGGGGGAATATAGGTATTGAAAGGTGGAAAAGAGCAAGAGAAGAAGCCAATGACTTAATTATACATGATCGTGAATTAAGGATAACCGGTTACGATATCGATGAAAAAGCTATAAGCATGGCGCGCTACCATGCAGCAAATGCCGGCGTAGAAAAGTATATTCATCTTCAAAGGATGGACATGGAAAATGTAAGTTCGAAGTATAAATATGGGTTCTTTATTTGTAATCCGCCCTATGGAGAAAGAATAGGCGAAAGAAAAGCAGTAGAGCAGTTATATAGAAAGATGGGAAAGGTGTTTAATAAATTTGATACCTGGTCCTATTATGTAATAACTTCACATCAGGAGTTTGAGAAATTTTTCGGGCGTAAAGCAGATAAAAAAAGGAAGCTGTATAACGGAAAAATAATGTGCAACTATTACCAGTTTTTTGGGCCGCCGCCTCCAAAGAACAAAGAACAATTGACTTGATAGCACAGGTATAATAATATTAATAGTGTAGCACGGTAGCTTTTACCATATTAAAGGGTAAGTAGGAGGAAAACATGATACTTAAAGTCCGAAAATCAAAGATAAAGGGTAAAATCGATATTCCAGGTTCAAAATCTCATACTATCAGGGCGCTTTTCTTTTCGAGTCTTGCAGACGGTATTTCTGAAATATATAAACCTTTAATTTCAAGCGATACAATATCTGCCGTAAATGTATGCAAGTCTTTTGGTGCAGATATTAACATAAATAAAGATGTTATCATTGTAAAGGGTTTTGGACGCAATATAAAAATACCGGAGGATGTCATAGATGTGGGCAACTCTGGGACAACCCTTGCATTTGCTATGGCAACTGCAGGATTGGCTGAAGGATATTCCGTATTTACCGGTGATTATCAGATCAGAAGGAGACCTCTGGGGCCTTTGATGGATGCTATGAACAATCTTGGGGCGGAGGTGTTTTCGACACGCAGCAACGGATGCCCTCCTGCAGTAGTTAAAGGAAAGTTAAACGGGGGAAAAACTGAACTTGACGGGGTAACATCGCAGTATCTTTCTTCTTTATTGATTAATATGCCACTGGCGGATAATGATACTGAAGTTTTATTAACAAGGCTTAATGAAGTGCCATATGCTCAAATGACATTGTGGTGGCTTGATAAACAGGGAATTATTTATGACAATGATCAGTTTAGAACTATCAGCATAAAAGGTGGACAAAATTACAAACCTTTTAAAGAAACAGTACCGGGAGACTTTTCTTCTGCTACTTTCTTTATGGTACTTGCCGCTGTAACCAGCGGTGAAATAACCATGAGAAATCTGGACATGAATGATCCGCAGGGTGACAAAGCAGTATTGTCGATATTAGAAAATATGGGCGCAAAAGTTAGTATTAATAAAGATTCTATAACAATTAAAGGTAACGGGCTTAAAGGTATGGAAATAGATATGAATGCAATTCCTGATGCCTTGCCTGCCATGGCAGTAGCCGGATGCTTTGCCGAAGGAGAAACCCGTCTTGTTAATGTGCTTCAGGCAAGGCTTAAGGAAACAGACAGAATACATGTAATGTGTAAGGAACTGCAAAAAATGGGGGCAAATATAAGCGAGATGCCGGACGGACTGATTATCAGAAAAAGCAGGCTTAAAGGATGTGAGCTAGACGGGCATGGAGATCACAGGATTATAATGGCTCTTGCTGTTGCCGGTATGAATTGTCCTGAAGAGTCGTTAATCAGCACTGCAGAAGCGATAAATGTTACTTTCCCGGATTTTGTGGATATTGCCAGAAAATGCGGGGGGTTAGTTGATATGATTGATCTTCATGGAGGGTGTAATGAGTAATCTTTTATCTGTACTGATTGTTGATGATAATAAAGAATTAGTTAATTTGATGAAGGAATACATATCAAGTATAAATGATATTGAAGTATCAGGAACAGCATATGACGGGCATGAAGCTATTCAAAAAATAAAAGAGTTAAAACCTGATATTGTGCTTCTTGATTTGGTTATGCCCGGTCTGGATGGTATTGCTGTTCTTGAAAGATTAAATAAAGAGAATATAGAAAAAAGGCCGATATTCATAGTTCTTTCAGCGATTAGCCAGGATATGCTTGTTCAAAAAGCTATGGATTTCGGAGCAGATTATTATTTGGTTAAACCATTTGATATGCAGATCGTGGTACAAAGAATTAAACTAATATATAATATGGGATGCAATGGTTCTATATCGAGAAAAAGGGAGAAATATTTAACACTTTCAAAAAATTTAAATGAAAATGAAAATGATGAATATAGGCTGAATTATGAAATATCCAATATTTTACATCTACTGGGAATACATACAAACATGAAAGGCTGTCAATATATAAAAGAAGCTGTTTCCATGGTAGTTAAGAACAGAAAAGAGCACATGCTTATAACAAAGATCATTTATCCCGATGTGGCAAAAAGATACCATACTACTCCTGAAAGAGTGGAACGTGCGATAAGAAATGCAATAGAGAACATGTGGTTCAAAAACGGGAGCAGCACATTAGACAGCATGTTCGGAGTTGCTGCCAGAGGCAAAAAAAAGAAGAAGCCTACAAATTCTGAATTTATCGCAATGATCGCTGACAAGGTAAGGATGAATATGCAAATAAAATAAGTCATATAGACAGTATAAAAAAGCCTCCGACAAGGAGGTTTTTCAATTTAACAAAAGCAATCATCAATCACTATTTATCACTAATCAGTTTAAAGGACTCATAAACTTGGTTTACCGCTTCTTTCAGCAAAGGATTTATAATTGCACCATCTTCCGTAATGTAATCGCTTACTGCAACTAATATAGAATAAAGGTGATTTTCTGTGACTATGTCAATTGTGCTGCATAGTCTGCTGCGGTTCATATCATCCAGATAAGTAAACAGTTTATATATATAAATTGTACCGTCTCTTTCTTCCTTGGAAGAAGTCAGATATTTCGCATTATCGCTGAATGCACATACTGCCGGATACCCTACAGGAAGCTGAAGCGCTGTATAAACACTATCAGACATTTCATATAATGCATTTATTACAGATGAACGTTCTAAATCGTCAGGAATTTCTGAATCGTATATATAAATACTTAATGGGCTTGATAAGTCCGGATGCTTCAGCTCATACAAATTATGCGACGCATAATCAGAGCTGATTTTATCGATTTCCCAACCTTCGGGATAATTAAACCGATATCCAGTAATCTCGCTTGTATCCGATTCAGGCGAATCCTGACCGCCTGATGTAATTTCCATAGTTATATAATTATCTTCTATATCAGAATATAGATTAATTTCAGTTTGATTAAAGTCTGATATTTTATCTTCGGATTCACAAATTTCACCGAGAATGTTTTCATCCGTTTCAGGTTCTGCCGGTTCATCAGGCATGAAAAATTTCAGCGAAGAAAGCATATCGTTTATAATTTCTAATGTTTTATCAATTTGCTCATCTTTAGTTGTCTGCAATTGTACGTCTACAAGCAAAGAGTTATTTGTTACTATATATTCTATTACATTGGTAGTCACGTTGTTTGGGAATATCTGATATTTGATATATACGCAGGATTTGTCTTCTAATGTCATAAAACCGCTGTCCAAAACAAGCACATTCTTATAAGCTCCTCTTAGTGCATCAACTTTATCAGTTATCATGTTCATGCAGTTTTGTGAAGCCCTGGCGGATATACTTAACTGTGTATAGCTGTCAAGTTTATAGCTTTTATATATATAATTATCAGTAATTTCGTTCTGGAAGTAAGGCACCATTTCAGAAGGATATTTTATGGAAAAACCAAGGTTGTTGTTTACATATTCGGTGTAATTCGTACCATATGTGTCGATATTTGGATAAATACCTATATTTGCTGTATTCAGAGCAACCGTGTTATTAAACAGGTTAAGAGTCTTGGTTTGCGGATTCAATCCTTTAATATGAATGGAATTTATGGTATTTGTTATATTTTGCAAAACATCATCATACAGATTGCCTTTTTCTATTTTAAAATCCAAATTATATATGCACATATTCGAATATACGGGTATATTAATAGTTATATGAGTTTCTTCTATTGATGTATCATAATATGGCTTTATAATGTTATATAAAATCACGTTTGAATCAATACCGTAAATGTTTTCAACATACTTACCTATTATTTTCATATTTGTCTCAGGTAAAAGATTTGTGTTGAAAAAATATCTGATTCTATAATAATCGTTTGCAGCGTAAATATAGCTTTCCTTATAAGCAACCGCTTTATAGAATATATCTTCGTCCGAGGATTCATAATCACCGAAATAATCCCGCATAAGCATTAAAGATTCCGAATTAAGCTTTTCACAGGTTATTGTGGCGTTAATATGCTGATTATCGTATGAAATTGATACAGGAAATCCTGAAGAGTTATAATCGGAATCTCCGATGTTTACATAAAATTTATCATTTAAATCGATATAGTAATTATAAACAGAATTATAAAATACAGAATCTGAATTGTTATCTGTATCTATCTCATCATAAAAAACTATTGAATTTAAACTATTATCTATTTTAACGGTAAATTTATAATAAGATTCAAAAAAGCCTAGGGGCAGATATATTTTGCCTCTAGTGTTATAAGGCAAAAAACTATAGCTGTACAGAGGAAGATTGGACATATCGGAGATATCACTTCTTACAAAATAATATCCGTAGGATTTGCCGAAATAAATCTTAATTAATTGGTTCATAAACTTATATTTAATGTCAAATATATCTGAAATTTCGGATATATCAATCATATAAATGCCATCCGCAAATTCTATGGGTTTTGAAATTTCACATGTTTTGTCTTTATAATAGATAGTATACTTGTCTTCAGCCAGAGTCGTTCTGGGCCATAAACAAAATATCGATATTAAAATTAATAGTGCGGATAATATTTTCTTCATATACTTCCTCCATTTTAAATCTATATTCATAATAGCAAAAAGGAATAATCAAAACAATAAATGTAAACAACATGTAAAATAAGTGAAATAATTGTTTAAAAATTATATAAGATAGTACTTAAAATATGATATATTTAGTTTGACAAAACTTAAGTAACTGCTAATCAATGCTTTTTGCTTTAATTACATTAAAATGCTTAAGTAAGTGCTGTAAATACTTAATCAACTGAAATGGTATCAGGAAGGGAAGTTTTTATGGATAAAGCAAATATAAAAAAAATACTACAAGGGGTAAAAGACGGCAGCATTAACATGGATGATGCTGTTGAGGAACTAAAAAAGCTGCCTTTTGAAGATTTAGGCTTTGCAAAGATAGATGAGCACAGGAATATAAGAAACGGTTTTCCTGAAGTAATATATGCCCAGGGTAAAACCGTAGAGCAGGTAAAAGCAATTACAAAAAAGCTTATGGAAAAAAACAATAACATAATGGCCACAAGGGCAGGAAAAGAAGTTTTTGAAGGTATTTTGGAGATAACTTCGGATGCTGTCTATTATGAAACCGCAAAAATTGTAGTCGTAAAGAAAAGGGATATTGCAAAATCGGATAAAACAATTGCTGTAATAACTGCAGGAACTTCCGATATGCCTGTGGCCGAGGAGGCGGCAGTAACTGCGGAAGTAATGGGTAATACAGTTAACAGAATTTATGATGTGGGAGTTGCGGGAATACACAGGCTTCTGGCAAAAATGGATGAAATAATGGCGGCAAATGTCCTTATTGTAGTAGCAGGTATGGAAGGAGCTCTTGCCAGCGTCGTTGCCGGTCTGGTCGATAAACCCGTAATTGCAGTTCCGACAAGTGTGGGATATGGGGCTAGCTTCGGCGGGCTTTCGGCTTTGCTTACCATGCTTAACAGCTGTGCCAGCGGTATTGGCGTGGTCAATATTGATAACGGTTTTGGCGCAGGATATCTGGCGGCTTTGATAAATAAACTATAATTATTCGGAGGTTATATTATTTTGAGTATGAAAGCTTTATATTTTGACTGTTTTTCAGGAATCAGCGGGGATATGACATTAGGGGCACTTTTAGACCTGGGGATTGAATGTGACAAATTTATAAAAGAACTAAACAAGCTTGAAATTGATGAATATAAATTTGAAATCAGGATCGTTTATAAAAACGGTATTAAGGGTACCGATGTTAATATTCTGGTGAATGGTGAGAATGATAACTCCAATTGTGCCAGCCTTCACGATGACATGCATAATCACGGGCATTATCATGAGCATGGTAGAAATATGGCAGATATTAGAAATCTAATTAATAAAAGTGGTTTAAATGCAAAGGTAAAGGGCCTGAGCATTAAGATATTCGAGGAAATCGCAGCGGCTGAAGCGAAAGTGCATGGTAAAGAGACGGATGATGTGCATTTTCATGAAGTGGGAGCTGTGGATTCAATTATTGATATAGTCGGTGTTGCAATATGCCTTGATATCTTGGGCATCGAAAGGGTCTATTCTTCACCTTTGCATGACGGTACGGGTTTTATTAAGTGCAAACATGGTGTCATGCCTGTTCCTGTGCCTGCGGTCATGGAGATGTTGGCGGGAAGCGGTATTCCGTTAATAACGGAAGATATACAGACTGAGTTGGTTACTCCGACAGGCATGGGAATAATAAAGTGCATCTCATCTAAATTCGGCGCCATGCCGCAAATGAAGGTGGAAAAGGTCGGTTATGGCATGGGCAAGAGGGATACTGGTAAATTTAATGCTTTAAGAGTATTGCTCGGAGAAGTGGATGAAGAAGAGGAAAAAACTGATGAGATTGTTGTTCTTGAAACCAATATTGATGATATGAGTTCGGAAATACTTGGGTATGTTATGGATAAATTAATGAAAAACGGAGCGTATGATGTATTCTATACTCCTGTTTACATGAAGAAAAACCGTCCTGCTTATATGTTGACTGTTCTTGCAGGCAAGGATAATGAACAGAGGATGGCAGATATTTTATTTAGAGAAACAACGACATTAGGCATAAGAAAGACATATACTGAACGTTATATAATGGACAGGGAAACATTGTACGTGGAAACCGGTTATGGGAAGGTAAGGATGAAGAAAGGACACATAAACGGGATAACCAAGTTAGCGCCTGAATTTGAAGACTGCAGGAAGATAGCTGAAGATCAGAAAGTACCTTTGAAAGACATATATGAAGCCGCTGTCAGAGCAGCACAGAATGTTGATAAATAGTAGAACTACAATATATAAAAAGCGATATTTTTTACTTGTGAAATTTAAAGATTGGTATTAGATCTTCAGGAATATAAATAACATCGAAGATTAAGGCAAAGCTGGTTGAAAAGAATAATATTGTATTAAAAACTTAATTAATATATGGGTTTATATACAAATATGCTGAACACAAGCTTTTGATATTAAAATGCTAGTTAATGTGACAAAGTAAGCCAGCGCAACGGATTATATTAAATATTACGGAGTTGAAGGATATTTGCTTTATAATAAATTTTCTGAATATTTAAAGAACAGATACGGTGAAAAAGTGTACAAGCTACCTGTTAACATACCTGCAACCTGTCCGAACAGGGATGGGAAGCTGGGGACAGGAGGCTGCATTTTTTGCGGTGAAGAAGGGGCAGGTTTTGAAAACCTGCCTTCCCACATGAGCGTAGCAGAGCAGCTTGAGAAAAATGCAGCATACATCGGGCGTAGGTATGGTGCTAAGAAATATATCGCTTATTTTCAGAACTACTCAAATACATACCTTCCTTTTGAAAAATTCAGGAAGTATGTAGATGAGTCGTGTGCTGAAAATGTAGTTGCGATATATATATCCACGCGCCCGGATTGTATAAATACAAGATACCTTGAGTATCTTGCTGAAATAAAAAAACAAAAGGGCATAGATATAGTGATTGAGCTTGGGCTTCAGACTGTCAATTACCATACATTAAAAATCCTGAAAAGAGGCCATACACTGGCTGAGTTCATCGACTCGGTTATTTCCTGCAGGGAATATGGTCTTGATACATGTGCCCATTATATAGTTGACCTGCCGATGGATACGATAGATGATATAGTTGAAGGAGCCAGAATTATTTCTGCCCTTAGAGTAAATCAGGTAAAATGCCACTCTCTTTATATATTAAAGGGTACCGAATTGGGTGATATGTATGAAAAAGGCATGATTAAACCGGTAAGTATGAAGGAGTATATGGATAGAATTATAACTTTCCTTGAGTATCTTGATCCGAAAATAGTAGTGCAAAGGCTTATAGGAAGGGCGCCGGAAGAAAGAACGCTTTTCTCCGGCTGGAATACGAGCTGGTGGAAGGTGGTTGAGGCAGTTGAAGGTAAAATGGAAAAGGAAGGCAGGTATCAGGGAAGGCTTTTTGACTATCTAAACGGCGGCAGGGTTATGGCGAGCCTTACAGACGACATGGTTTCTCCACAAGGTTTTCTACCTAAAAACAAGTAACACAATGGATTAATTTTTAGTTTAAAAGATTAAAGTGACTTATTGGAACTTAGGGCTATCTTTGTTGTAAAGACAGATGATATAGTTCCTTTTTTTTTATTACTGGTTACCATTTATCATCAAATCAGAATTTATATAAGAATTTACGATATTGAACATAACAAGAGATAAATTGATATATTATTGTAACTTAACTAAAATGTAATAACATGGTATAATATTTATTAATTAACTTATTGTGCTGGTTTTATTCCGGGAATCTGAACAGTGATGCAACCAGCTTGTAAATTCATCTGTTACGTATTTATACTTACAGAAAATTTTGAATTAAATGATAGTAATAATTATTCAAAAAAAGTGAATATGTTTAACTTAGTATTGGATTAACAGATGATATGGCCTCTACACAAGATTTCTCAAAAACTAATATAACAGAATAATTTTTAATTAGAAAGGGACAAGATGAAAACCAAATTATATGCCAAAGTTATAATAACCGTAATTTTATGCAGTATAATTACTGTATTTATACCATATAACAGGGCATATGCAGACAACAGCATAAAATGGGAAAGAAATCTGGATATAGCTTCAGATGCATATAATGATGTTACGTGTAATGATTATCTGTTTGTGGCTGTTGGTGAAAATAGTCTCATAAAAACATCAGAAGACGGAATAAATTGGACTGAAGTTTGTCCAAGAATTTCGTTATCATGTGTTACATGGAATGGAAAGCAATTTGTTGGTTATATGCCTGAAAAGTTTGAGGGACCGATAACCGGTGTAAAAATATCGGCAGGCGGCATGAACTGGACAACGTTAATGCTAGATGAATACGAGAAATTCGGCGGAATTAAGAGGAATGGTGTTATTTATATTAATGGTGCTAAAAATCAAAAAACACTATTAATATCAGATGTTGAAAACCAAATTAAAGAATTCGGACCCATAAAAAATGTATCAGATGAGGCTTTAAATCCTGTAAGCGTGATATGGGATGGGGGCCGATATATTGCAATATGTCTGCGTTCATTATCAAAAAATTTTGCTGAATATGAGTATAATATTTTAACTTCTGCAGATGGAATTACATGGTCTCAAAGCGAATTTGCACTCAGTACACCTATATGTGATATTATATGGAATGACAGAATATATGCAGCGGTTGGATCAAATGGAACAATTCTAACAGGAACTTCTGCGGACATAATAAAAGTAGAGATAAATAATAAGCCTGTGGTTTTTGATACGGCACCGGTTATTGTGCGGGACAGGACTATGATTCCTGTAAGAGCTGTTGCAGAAAGTCTTGGAGCATATGTAGAGTGGAATAACGATGGTTCAATAATTATAACAAAAGCTGATACGATAATCCGGATGAAGGTTAACAGCAGTGATGCGATAGTAAACGGAAAATATGTGCATATGGATGTACCGGTTGTCATGATTAATAACTGGGCACTGGTTCCTCTGAGATTTATATCTGAAGCCTTTGGAGCAGAGGTTAGCTGGAAAGGGGACACCAGAACAGTTATTATAAAGTTGAAATAGTTATTATATTAATTTACATTAAATGTACATTACATAATTGTTCTGCTGACGTATAAAGCAGGTTCATAAATAATGCAAATGCAGAGAGTGAAGCAGTTTTGCTTAAATATAAACGTATCAGTTTTTGATACGTTTTTTGTTTATTTTAATACAATGATTATAACTTTATTTTGCATTGAATAACAAAATCATTTATAATATTACATTATTGTAGAAATATAATTATATATTGCAATAAATAATTGCATCTTAGATTTATCCTTGAAGTAATTTAGCTGATAATGAGGAATCAATTTAACATTTTGGCCTGTTATAAATGAGATATTTAATTTTGCAATGTTCAAGGTGCGTATTTTGAATATTTATTGCAAAACTTAAAATAATTGAATTTCATATAAAGGAGTTGTTATCTTGAATAACGAGCTAATTATTGTCCTTGACTTTGGGGCGCAGTACAATCAGTTAATTGCAAGAAGGGTCAGGGAACAGAATGTATACTGTGAAGTACTGCCCTATACAACATCTATTGATAAAATAAAATCTATGAATCCCAAAGGCATTATTTTTTCAGGAGGTCCGGCATCAGTACTTGAACCAGATGCGCCATTCTGCGACAGGGGTGTTTTTGAACTTGGAGTGCCGATACTTGGAATATGTTATGGAATGCAGCTTATGAGTGTAATGCTTGGCGGTAAAGTGGAAAAAGCTACGCAAAGGGAATATGGCAAAAATGACATAAAACTTCATACAGAAAGTGCATTGTTCGATGGTATTGAAGCTGATACTACCTGCTGGATGAGTCATACATATTATGTGAGCGAAGTTCCGCAGGGATTTAAAAAGATAGCTTTTTCAGAGAACTGCCCTGCTGGAGCTATGGAGGATGCAGAAAGGAGATTTTATGGAGTACAGTTCCATCCTGAGGTTGAACATACACCAAAGGGAAGAGAAATGCTTCACAACTTCCTTTATAAAATATGCGGATGTTCCGGTGACTGGAAGATGTCAGCTTTTGCCCAGGAGTCGATAAAAGCTATAAAAGAGAAAGTAGGAGATAAAAAAGTATTGTGTGCCCTTTCCGGCGGTGTTGATTCATCAGTGGCGGCAGTATTGGTTAATCAGGCTGTAGGAAAACAGCTTACATGTATATTTGTAGACCATGGGCTTTTGAGAAAATATGAAGCCGATCAGGTTGAAAAGATATTCCGTGAAAAATTTGATATGAACCTGATCAGGGTTGATGCAGAAGAACGTTTTTTAAGCAGGCTTGCGGGTGTTTCTGATCCTGAAACAAAACGTAAAATTATAGGTGAAGAATTTATCAGAGTTTTCGAAGAAGAAGCAAAGAAAATCGGCAAAGTTGATTTTCTTGTGCAGGGAACAATTTACCCTGATGTAATAGAAAGCGGAGTGGGAAATGCAGCAGTTATTAAAAGCCATCACAATGTGGGCGGTTTGCCGGACTATGTTGATTTCAAGGAGATAATCGAACCTTTGCGCAGCCTTTTCAAGGATGAAGTAAGAAAAGTAGGCGAGGAACTTGGTATACCTGAAGATATAGTATGGAGACAGCCATTCCCCGGGCCCGGGCTTGCAATACGAATAATCGGCGATATAACTAAGGAAAAGCTTGAAATACTGAGAGATTCGGATTATATATTCAGAGAAGAGATAGAAAAAGCAGGACTAAAAAAGAATATAAACCAATACTTTACTGTGCTTACAGGCATGAGAAGCGTTGGCGTCATGGGTGATGAAAGAACGTATGATTATACACTGGCATTAAGAGCTGTTACCACTACCGATTTTATGACTGCGGACTGGGCAAGAATACCATATGACGTACTTGAAAGAGTATCAAACAGGATTGTAAATGAAGTAGGGCATATCAACAGAATAGTGTATGACATCACAAGTAAGCCACCTGCTACGATAGAGTGGGAGTAGAAGCTTAAAACGATAAAAACCTTGGCAACGGTAGGTTTAAGTACAATTAAACATCCTGCAGCAATGTTTTGAAAGCAAAAATTTGAAAAGGGCTAATTTATTCTGAGAGTAAATTAGCTCTTTTTTAAACTGGCAATGGCGAATAAATATAACTTTAATTGATGTCTTGATAGAGATTGAATTAAAAAGTATAATGTTTTTATTGAAAAAATAAAATTGTTCTATTTGATTATCTAAAATTATAGAATAAATAATTTAATGTTTTTCTATGATCTAAATTAATCTGAACTTATTTAAATAATGTAAGATTACTAATGTTTGCAGCTTGCTCATATTAATATTTTTGGGAGTGATTATGGCAATGGACAAGGATAGGGCTATTCTGGCTCATAAAATAGTTTCAAATGCCGGAGGGAAATTCTATGATACCGGTGATTATTGCGAAGGGCATTTCAGCGGATTAGGATCCGAATTGTCAGCTAATATTGCTGCGAAAAAATTAAAGGAAAAGAACTTTTCCGCACAGGCTATGCAGGGCGATGGAAAGGTTGCAAATTACATACTGATTATCAGGGATGATGAGCAATAAAGTGTTATTAAATATTTGGGTATGTTTTTAATAATATGAAATATTAAAAATCGAAGAAAAACCGAACATTTTTTTATAAATATTAAAAAATGTTCGGTTTTTTCATTGACATTATATATTTATGTTGTTACTATTATTAATGTGATATTGAAATTTAATTAACTAAGTTAAGGCGATGAAGTTTGGATGTATTCCTAGATTTAGATAATGATTAAAAATAGATTTTCATTTCTTTGCATGAACATATAGAAATAAGTAAAAATAGGAAACACTAATAAAACACGAACATTAAACAATTAATTATAAGTAAAATAATTGATTAACATATCATTAAATAATCAAATTATTAATCCGGAGGTCAGATCATGAATAATACCAGCACTATGAAAGCAGCAGTAATAATGGGAAGTGATTCCGATTACGGAGTTATGAAGGCTTGCATTAAAACGCTTAAGGATTTTGGAGTTGAAACAGAGGTAATAGTATGTTCGGCTCACAGGACACCTGATAAAGCTGCCGAATTTGCTAAAAATGCAGAAGGCAACGGTTTTAGTGTAATAATAGCAGCGGCAGGTAAGGCTGCTCATCTGCCCGGTGTACTGGCAGCTTATACACCATTGCCCGTAATAGGCGTACCTATTAAATCATCTACAATGGACGGACTTGATTCACTTTTATCAATAGTACAGATGCCCTCGGGAATACCGGTGGCTACGGTAGCCATAGACGGAGCGGAGAATGCTGCGCTTTTAGCGGTTCAGATAATGTCATTAAAAGATGAGAACCTACGCAATAAGATGAAGAAGTATAAGGAAATGCTTGCTGTTAAGGTTGAAGAAAAAAATAAAGCATTGCAGGAAAAGTTAAAGGAAATGGAATAATTAAAAGAACATGATTAATATTTAAGAATGTAAGTCAGTTAACAAAAAATGAATTAGGAGAATGTAAATGAAAGCAGATTACAAAGATGTAATTATGAATAATAACATAATAGATGATGATTCAGATAAACTAAAAGAAGAATGCGGTGTTTTTGGTATATTTAATAATGATAATTATGATGTTGCTCATTTAACATATTACGGTTTGTATGCCCTTCAGCACAGGGGCCAGGAAAGTGCGGGAATTGCTGTAAACGATGAAGGAACCATATTGTACCACAAGGATATGGGGCTTGTACCTGAGATATTTAATGATGTTATACTGAATCATCTTAAAGGGAGATCTGCTATTGGGCATGTCAGGTATTCTACGACAGGAGCCAGCCTGAGAGAAAATGCCCAGCCCATTGTTGTAAAATATATAAATGGGCAGATGGCTCTTGCCCATAACGGAAATATTGTAAATGCAGGCGAAATTAGAGACAAGATGGAAGCAAAGGGTGCTATATTTCAAAGCACTAATGATACTGAGGTTATAGCAAATCTTATTTCCAGGTACAGAATAACCAGCAATTCGATAGAAGAGACTCTTGAAAAGGTAATGAATGATATCAGAGGTTCCTATTCTATAGTTATGCTTACACCAAAAAGGCTTATCGGAATGCGCGATCCTCTGGGGATTCGCCCTCTTTGTATCGGTGTAATGAACAATTCATATGTACTCGCATCAGAATCCTGTGCATTGGATGCGGTTGGAGCAGAATTTTTGAGAGATGTAAAGCCCGGTGAAATAGTACTGATAGGAAAGGACGGATTGACTTCAGTACAGACAAAAGCACCTAAAAAGTCCAGGCTTTGCATCTTTGAATTTGTATATTTTGCGCGTCCGGATAGTTGTATTGAAGGGGTCAGTGTACACAGGGCAAGGACTGAGGCAGGGCGAATGCTTGCAATGGAGCATCCGGTGGAAGCGGATCTTGTTATTGGGGCTCCGGACGGCGGTTTAAATGCTGCATTGGGCTATGCAAGGGAATCAGGTATTCCATACGGTCAGGGGCTGCTAAAAAACAGATATGTAGGAAGAACATTTATACAGCCTGATCAAGGACAGAGGGAAATAGGTGTAAAAACAAAATTCAATGTTATCAGAAGCGAGATAGAAGGAAAAAGAATAGTTATGATAGATGATTCCATAGTAAGAGGAACCACAACAAGAAGGATAGTGCAGATGCTGAAAAATGCCGGAGCAAAGGAAGTTCACATGAGAGTGAGCTCACCACCGTACAGGTATCCGTGCTATTTTGGAATTGATACACCTTCTACGAAAGAGCTTGTTGCGACAGGAAATACGATAGATGACATCAAAGAATTAATCGGAGCAGACAGTCTGGGATATTTAAGCCTTGAAGGATTATTAAAAGTTCCTGTTGGAGCAAAATGCGGCTTTTGTACCGCTTGTTTTGACGGTAACTATCCGATGGAAGTTCCGGCTGAGGGCAATAAGATGTCATGTGGGGGATAAATAGGAGTGCCATTGAAGATATTCAAAGGCTATAAAATGATATAGAGTATAAAAATTGAATTGCTTGGTGTTAATAATAATTTATTATATTTAACCGGGAGGTAATGAAATGACCACATACAAAGATTCCGGCGTTGATGTTGAAGCAGGTTATGAAGCAGTGAGGCTTATGAGGGGATATGTGAAGAAGACTTTCAGGCCGGAGGTTATAACTGACATAGGTGGATTCGGAGGACTGTTTTCTTTAAATAAAGACAAGTATAAGGAGCCGGTCCTTGTATCCGGAACTGATGGAGTCGGAACAAAGCTGAAAATTGCTTTTCTTATGGATAAGCACGATACAATAGGGATAGACTGCGTGGCTATGTGTGTAAATGATATTGTGTGCAGTGGGGCTGAACCACTGTTCTTTCTGGATTATATAGCGCTTGGCAAAAATAAGCCGCAGAAGGTAGCAGAGATTGTTAAAGGGATTTCCGATGGATGCATCATGTCAGGATGCTCGTTAATAGGCGGAGAAACTGCGGAAATGCCTGGTTTTTATCCGATTGACGAATATGATGTTGCAGGTTTTGCAGTAGGAATTGTTGACAAATCAAAAGTGATAGACGGAAAGACGATCAAATCGGGAGACAAGTTAATAGGCCTTGCATCTTCAGGTATACACAGTAATGGTTATTCGCTCGTCCGAAAGCTCATCAATCCGACCAGGGAAAAGCTTAATGAATATGTGGATTCTATTGGCACGACTTTAGGTGAAGAACTGCTGAAACCGACAAAAATTTATGTACCTCAAATTCTTGATTTGATAAACAAATTCCAAATCAAAGGCATATCCCATATAACAGGCGGGGGCTTTATTGAAAATATACCGAGAATGATTCCTGTGGGTCTTGGCGTAAAGATAAATCTGGGTTCATGGCCGGTGCTTCCCATATTTAAACTTTTGCAAAGCCTCTCTGGCCTTAAAGATGAAGAGATATACAATACTTTTAATATGGGCATTGGTATGGTACTGGCAGTTGATAAAGAAGTCGCCGATGAAGTTGTTCAATATTTGAACAAGGAATCTGAAAATGCCTATATTATTGGAGAAGTTACGAGTGAGGAAGCGGGTATTAAGTTATGTTGAATATAGGTGTTCTTGTATCAGGCGGAGGAACAAATCTTCAAGCTATTATAGACAAAATTGAAAATGGTTATCTAAAAGAATGCAAAATATCTGTAGTGGTATCAAGCAAGAAAGATGCATTTGCCCTTGAGCGTGCTAAAAAGCACGGGATTAAGGGAGAGTGTATAGTAAAGAAGCAATATTCATCAATTGAAGAGTATGATAAAGCACTGATAAGGTGCCTTGAAGAAAATGAAGTTGAGTTAGTAGTACTTGCAGGATTTATGTCAATTCTCGGAGAAACTTTTGTTAACAGGTTTAAAAACCGAATTATAAATATACATCCTTCACTCATCCCTTCTTTTTGTGGCAAAGGTTATTATGGCATTATACCCCATCAAAAAGCTATTGAGTATGGAGTCAAAGTTACAGGAGCCACTGTGCATTTTGTTGAACTTGAAACTGATGCGGGACCGATTATATTGCAAAAAGCTGTTTACATAAATGAAGATGATACGCCTGTAACTTTGCAGAAGAGAGTAATGGAGGAAGCGGAATGGGAGATATTGCCTGAAGCGATAAAACTGTTCTCAGAAGGACGCTTGAAACTTGAGGGAAGAAAAGTGAAGATATTAAAATAAAAAATATTTTGAGGAGTTGGGAAAATTGATTAAAAGAGCTTTGATTAGTGTGTCTGACAAAACAGGCATTGTGGATTTGGCAAAAGAGCTCAGCAGCATGGGTGTGGAAATAATATCCACAGGTGGTACCGCAAAAACATTGAGCGAAGCAGGAATAAACGTTACTAATATTTCAGACGTAACAGGCTTTCCTGAGTGCCTTGACGGAAGAGTAAAAACACTTCACCCTGCGGTCCATGGAGGGCTTCTTGCTATGAGAAGCAATCCTGAACATATGAAACAGTTAAGTGACTTGGGAATAAAGCCTATTGATATGGTTGTAATTAATCTTTATCCCTTTAAACAAACTATATTAAAAGAAAATGTCCAATTGGATGAAGCAATAGAGAATATAGATATAGGCGGCCCTACTATGATAAGAGCAGCTGCAAAGAACTATCAGGACGTTATTGTAGTTGTTGATCCCGCTGACTATGACAGTGTCTTAAATGAAATAAAATTGAACGGAGATTTGTCCAGGGAGTCAAAATTCAAGCTTGCCTATAAGGTCTTTGAACATACAAGCCACTATGATACATTAATAGCGGAATATTTAAGGAAACAGATAGGCGAAGAAGTATTTCCAAAGACTCTTTCCCTCACCTTTGAAAAAGTACAGGATATGAGATACGGGGAAAATCCGCATCAAAAGGCTGTGTTTTACAAGGAAGTCGGGAGAGGAAATGGTTATATTACCGACGCAAAACAGCTAAATGGCAAGGAACTGTCCTTTAACAATATCAATGATGCCAATGGCGCATTAGTGCTTTTGAAGGAATTTGACGAGCCGACTGTAGTTGCAGTGAAACATACAAATCCTTGCGGTGTAGCCAGTGCTGATAATATATATGATGCATATATTAAAGCATATGAAGCTGATCCTGTATCGATTTTCGGTGGTATTGTTGCGGCAAACAGGGAAATTGACGGAAGGACAGCAGAGGAAATAGCAAAGATATTTTTGGAGATAGTAATTGCACCATCTTATACGGAAGAGGCTCTTGACATACTAAAACAGAAAAAGAACCTTAGAGTGCTTCAATTGGACGATATAACGAAAAAAATAACTGCTGACAGTTTCGATATGAAGAAAGTTGCAGGCGGGTTACTTGTACAGGATACAAATGTTTCATTGTTTAATGAAGCAGATTTGAAAGTAGTCACTGATGTTAAGCCTTCAAAGGAACTTATGGAAGACATGGAATTTGCCATGAAAGTGGTTAAGCATACGAAATCAAATGCCATAGTGGTAGCAAAAGGAAAGCAAACTTTAGGTGTAGGACCGGGTCAGACAAACAGAGTCACAGCAGCTAAAATAGCATTGGAATATGCCGGTGAAAAAGCAAAAGGGGCTGTTCTTGCATCTGATGCATTCTTTCCGTTCTCTGATACCGTAGAAGCTGCTGCTAAAGCCGGAATTGCTGCTATTATTCAGCCAGGTGGCTCAATAAGAGATCAGGAATCAATTGACGAATGCAATAAAAACGGTATAGCGATGGTATTTACAGGTATGAGGCACTTTAAGCATTAATGCTGATTTATGAATTATAGGTTCAGAGTTGGTAGTTGAAGATGGAAAAATGACAACCTGAAATTAGGTATTAATGTAGGTTCGGAGTTCGCATAATTGAAATTTTCAATTAGAATATTAGCTACGAACTATGAACCATGAACTATTAAGATACAAAGCATATGGAGGTATATTGATGAAGATACTGGTTGTTGGCGGCGGCGGACGTGAGCATGCAATAATATGGAAACTTGCACAAAACCCAACTATAAAAAAGATATATTGCGCGCCCGGCAACGGCGGAATAGCTGATTTGGCAGAATGCGTTCCTATCAATGCCATGGATATTGAAGGAATAGTTAATTTTTCAAAGGAAAAGCAACTGGATTTGGTCGTAGTTTCTCCCGATGATCCCCTTGCCGCAGGAATGGTTGATGCGCTCCAGAAAGCGGGAATAAGAGCATTCGGACCTGTGGCTGATGCAGCTGTTATTGAGAGCAGCAAAGCTTTTTCAAAAGAACTGATGAAAAAATACGGAATACCTTCTGCTGAATATGAGATATTTGTAGATTGCGATAAAGCGCTTGAGTATTTAAAAAACAGCAAATACCCGATAGTCATAAAGGCTGACGGACTTGCGCTCGGCAAGGGAGTAATTATTGCAGCTGATTATAAGCAGGCAAGTGAAGCCGTATTATCCATGATGAAGGACAAAGTATTCGGGAAAGCCGGAGAGAAGATAGTAATAGAAGAATATCTGGAAGGCCCGGAAGTATCAATACTTACTTTTACTGACGGAAAAACTATAGTGCCGATGGTTAGTTCACAGGATCACAAAAGGGCATTGGATAACGATATGGGGCCAAATACAGGAGGTATGGGGACTTTTTCTCCGAGCAGGATATACACCCCTGAGATAGCTGATTATTGTATGAAAAATATATTTAAACCTACTATTGAAGCTATGAATAAAGAAAACAGAACTTTCAAGGGCGTGTTATACTTCGGGCTTATGCTGACCAAAAACGGACCTAAGGTTCTGGAATATAACGCCAGATTCGGAGACCCTGAAACCCAGGTGGTACTGCCAAAGCTTAAAACAGACCTTTTAGATATATTTAATGCAGTCATTGATGAGAAATTGGAAGACATCAATATTGAATGGAATGACAGCGCAGTCGTTTGCGTTATTGCAGCTTCAGGAGGATATCCGGGAAAATATACAACCGGTTATGAAATAACCGGATTGGATAAGCTTCAGAATAAAGATGATATTTTTGTGTTCCATGCGGGAACAAAGAAAGAAAATGGCAAAGTAGTTACTTCAGGAGGAAGAGTGCTTGGAGTGACAGCTATGGCAGAAAATATAGACAATGCAAGGATGAAAGCTTATTCAGCAATAAAGGAGATTTCTTTTAAAGATATGCATTACAGGACTGATATAGGAATTAAGTAGCAGATAAGAAATATTGCTTGTAGGCTGATTTTTTACGATAGATTTATAAGATAGTTTATTTTGGAAGTTTTTGTGGGTAGACAATTACTGCAAAAACTTCTTTTGTCTTTTGCAGACAATTTGAAATATGAATGTAATTAATTTGGATAAATCACATTGAATATGAATCCATATATATTGATTTATTTTCTTACAATATTGTGTTATAATATCACAAGTTAAGTATGTTGAGTTAATACGTTGTGCTAGTTGTTTTGAGGAAGAAACCTTGCGGAGAGGTTAATATCACCTGTTAATCCGAGACTGAGTTAAGCGAATTCACTGTTTGAGCAGAATAATTACGTATATATTAATTCAAAATTATACTGCGAGTTTGAATTCGTAGCAGCTGAATTTACAGGGTCTTGGTATCACGACTCGGTTTCATGTAACAAAATCGATCAGCACAACGAGTTAAGTTATTATTAACTTCGCGATTTAAATGGAAGTGATTTTTGCTTATATGGATAATGTCAGTAAAAGGATAGGAATATCAGGAGGTACATTTGACCCCATACATATTGGGCATTTAATCATCGCCCAGTATGCATTGGAGTGCCTGAAACTTGATAAAGTAGTGTTCATACCATCGGGCAAACCTCCGCATAAAGACAGCAATAGTGTTACTGATGCTGAACACAGATATAATATGACAGCAGAAGCTGTATTTGGTAATGATCAATTTGAAGTATCCGATTTGGAGATAAACAGAGAAGGTTACACATATACAGTGGATACTCTTACTCAACTGCGGCAGTTGTATGGAGAACGTGCAAAACTGTTTTTCATTATTGGTGCTGATAATATCAAAGAGATTGTGAATTGGAAAGATGCTGAGAAACTGTTTGGAATGTGCGAGTTTGTTGCTTTTATGAGGCCTGGTTTTGATGACAGTTATTATAAGCAGATAGAAGATCTCAGAAAAACTTATAAGGCTGAAATACATGTAATAAAAGCTCCTTTAATAGACATTTCATCTACGATGATAAGAAACAGAGTTGCGGAAGGAAAATCAGTCAAATATATGCTTCCTGAAAGGGTTGAAAAATATATAATAAAAAATGGATTATATAAAGGGCATTGATGAAACTGTTGAAAGTATTAAGAGAAAACTAAAAGAAAAGTTAACTGAAAAAAGATATATACATTCAGTAAATGTTATGGAAGTGGCTGTAAAGCTGGCAGATAAATATAATGCAGATAGGGATAAAGCAGCCGTTGCCGGAATTCTTCATGATTGTGCAAGGTGCATGAAGTATGAGGATGCTGTGAATTTAAGCAAATCTTATAATGTCCTTGTAGATGAAGAAACCATTAAGCAGATAGAATTATTGCATGGTCCATTAGGTGAAGCTATTGCAAGGAATGAATATGGTATTGATGATAAAGAAATTTTAAGTGCGATAAGATATCATACTACAGGGCATGGCAATATGACCTTGCTTGAAAAAATAATCTATATAGCTGACTATATTGAACCGGCACGTAACTTTGAATGTGTTGAAGAAGCCAGAAAGCTGGCCTTTGAAGATATCGACAGAGCAGTTTTGTTTTCGTTGGATAACACAATAAGATATCTGTTATTAAAAGGTGCTCTTATACATGGTTATACAATTGAAGCAAGAAACAGTATAATAAATATTATAAGGGAAAAAATGCATAAGTAAGAAATATGTATAAAAAAGGAGGCGGGAATTATGCAGAAAATAAATAAGAAATTGTATTTTAATTGCGTATTTTATATTTTTGGTACCTGTTTATTAATTGCTATGTCGGGAATTATTATTGCAAATTTCTTAAAAGACGGTAGAATATTTGCAAAATCAAATACAGTTGCGATGGAACAGCAGCCAACTTTAAAGCAGCAGGGTACAAGTGTAACTGAAGACGGTACTGGTGTTATAACTAACTACGTTTTAGAAAGAAATAATGGCAGCAGTTCCAGCAGCAAAAACAGCAATAGGCAAAAAGATACGGATAATACTCCGTCAACATCTAAAGCAGTAAGTACAACCAGTAAAATTTCCACTACATCAGGAACGGATATAGAAGATAATGACGATAATAAAAAAGATGAGAATAGCAAAGGAATCTGGATTAATGTAGTAAATTATACAGGAAATACGGAAGTTGCAATGAATATAAAAAATAAGCTTGAGGCAGCAGGTTATGTAGTTAATTTATATGAGGAAACTCCTGATTGGTCAATCAATACGAGTATTATTGAACATACTGAAAACGCAAGCGGGCAGAAAATCAGAGATATAATTTTGGGAGGAACTGTTCAAATAGATCATTCTACAGAATCACAAATAGACGCAACTGTTATAATAGGAGCTGATATGCTTCCGTAAAATAGAGATTATACTGTTATGAATTAATTTTTATATTTATTATTTTCCTGTTCTCCGTTAAAATAGAGGTTATAAATCACAAGGATTTTTGGGATGATTAAGAAATTGAAAATTAGCGGTGATATTAATTGTAAAAATATATATTAACTATAAATATAATCAGCGGTCGAAAATAAACCCCGCATTATATTCGCATAAAAAAGGGAGGTAGTTTGTTGGAAACCGATGTTCTATTAGAAAAAATTGTTGAAGTTCTGGAAAGCAAAAAAGCGAAGGATATAAAAGTGATTAATATAACAGAGATATCAATAATGGCTGATTATTTTGTCATATGCAGCGGGACATCTACTACTCATATACATTCGTTAGCAGATGAACTTGAGTTTAAGATGGATGAACTTGGCGTCAGTTTGCACCATAAAGAAGGTTATAACAGCGCACGATGGATATTAATGGATTATGGAGACGTTATTGTCCATATATTTCATGAAGAGGATCGCGAATTCTATAATCTTGAAAGATTATGGGCTGATGGTTCGATAACATATAGATAAAAGAAAGTAGTGGAGGTATATTATGCAGTATAATTTTAGAGAAATCGAGAAAAAATGGCAAAATAAATGGAAAAATGATAATTCATTTAAAACAGAAAAAAACGATAAGCAAAAATATTACGTTCTTGAAATGTTCCCATATCCTTCAGGCAACCTGCATATGGGACATGTAAGAAACTATTCTATAGGTGATGTTGTTGCAAGATTTAAGAAGATGAACGGTTATAATGTGCTTCACCCTATGGGATGGGATTCCTTTGGACTGCCTGCTGAAAATGCGGCAATAAAGAGGGGTGTTCATCCAAATGATTGGACATGGTCCAATATAGACAATATGAGAAGACAGCTTCAGGAATTGGGTATCAGTTATGACTGGGACAGAGAAGTTGCAACATGTCATCCTGATTATTACAAGTGGACCCAGTGGATGTTTTTACAGCTTTATAAAAATGGCCTTGCATATAAGAAAAAATCATTTGTAAACTGGTGTCCTTCATGTTCCACTGTTCTTGCAAATGAGCAGGTTGTAAACGGAAAATGTGAAAGATGTAAATCTGATGTAAGTAAGAAAGACCTGGAGCAATGGTTTTTCAAAATTACCAAATATGCTCAGAGACTGCTTGATGACATAGAAAAATTGGACGGATGGCCTGATAAAGTTAAAACGATGCAGCAAAACTGGATAGGCCGCAGTGAAGGTGTGGAAGCTGACTTCAAAGTTGACGGAATGGACAAGACTGTACGAATATATACTACAAGGCCTGATACAATTTATGGAGTTACATATCTTGTTATCGCACCTGAGCATGCCATAGTAGATGAACTTATTAAGGGAACACCTCAGGAACAGGAATGCAGAGACTTTATAAAGAAAATGTCTTATTTGAATGAAATTACAAGAACTTCATCAGAGACAGAAAAAGAAGGTGTGTTCACAGGAAGATATGTAATTAACCCGTTGAACGGTGACAAGGTTCCTTTATATCTCGCAAATTATGTACTGGCAGAATACGGAACTGGTGTTGTAATGGCTGTTCCTGCACATGATCAGAGGGACTTTGAGTTTTCCAAAAAATATAATCTACCGGTCAAGGTTGTTATACAGCCAAAAGAAACCGAGCTTAAAGCAGAAGAATTAACAGCTGCATTCGAAGATGTGGGCTATCTTGTTAATTCAGAACATTTTAACGGTATCAGAAGCGATGAGGCTATAGGAAAGATAATAGACTACATAGAAGAAAAAGGTTATGGTGAGCGCAAGGTTAATTTCAGACTTAGAGACTGGCTGATTTCCAGACAAAGGTATTGGGGAGCACCAATACCAGTGATATACTGTGATGATTGCGGTATTGTACCGGTACCAGAAGAAGATTTGCCTGTAGTACTTCCTACAGATGTAAAGTTTACAGGAGTAGGCGAGTCTCCGTTGGCAGGCAGTGAATCTTTCGTAGCTGCGAAATGTCCGAAATGCGGAAAAACAGGCAGGCGCGAAGTAGATACTATGGATACCTTCGTGTGCTCGTCCTGGTACTATCTGAGATATTGTGATCCTTGCAACAGCGATATGCCTTTTGACAAGAAGGAAACTGATTACTGGATGCCAGTAGATCAATATATTGGCGGAGTTGAACATGCAATACTGCATCTTCTATATTCAAGATTTTTAATGAAGGTACTTTATGACCTTGGTTATGTAAAATATGATGAGCCTTTCAAAAATCTGCTTACACAGGGTATGGTACTTAAAGACGGAGCTAAAATGTCAAAATCCCTGGGTAACGTTGTAAGCCCTGAAGAAATAGTAGAAAAATATGGAGCTGATACAGCAAGATTATTTATACTCTTTGCATCACCTCCAGAAAAGGATCTGGAATGGAGCGACCAGGGTGTTGAAGGCTGTTACAGATTTATAAACAGGGTATGGCGTATAGTAGATGAGTTCTCTGAAGTTGTGAAGGCCGGGGGAGAAATAGAAGTAAAGAACTTAAGCGCTGAAGACAAAAAGCTCAGATATGCTGTAAACTATTGTGTTAAGAAAGTTACAGAGGACATCAGTGAAAGATTCAACTTTAATACTGCGATAAGCGCTATGATGGAGCTTGTAAATGCCCTTTATGCATATAAGGAAAAAGTGCCTGCGGAACAAAGAAACGCTGATGTTCTGAAAGAAGTGATAGAAAAACTCATAGCCATGCTTGCACCGTTTATACCGCATGCTGCGGAAGAAATGTGGCATTTAATAGGTAATGAAGTGAGCATTCATGATACAGGCTGGCCCAAATATGATGAGAAAGCGCTTCAGAAGGATGAGGTTGAAATAGTTATTCAGATAAACGGTAAGGTAAGAGAAAAGCTAATTGTTCCAACCGGGCTTGGACCTAAAGAACTGGAGGATGCTGCTCTTGGTGCGGATAAAGTGAAAAACTTAGTGGCAGGCATGAACATAGTTAAAATTATTACTGTACCTAACAAGTTGGTAAATATAGTAGTAAGATAAATTTATTATGATCATAGGATGCGGTTCTTTATAAAAAAGCCAAAGGAACCGCCCCTATGGTTAAATACAGAGTTGGAGGAACAGAATGGAAAAAGTAATTTTAACAGGTGACAGACCAACCGGAAGGTTGCATCTCGGCCATTATGTCGGGTCTTTAAAGAGAAGAGTTGAGTTACAGAATTCCGGTGAATATAATAAAATTTTCATAATGATAGCGGATGCACAGGCTCTTACAGATAATGCGAGCAATCCTGAGAAAGTGCGTCAAAATATCATAGAAGTAGCGTTGGATTACTTAGCCTGCGGGTTGGATCCTGCAAAATCTACTTTATTAATACAATCACAAATTCCTGAACTTTGTGAATTAACATTTTACTATATGAACCTTGTAACGGTATCACGCCTGCAGAGGAACCCCACAGTAAAATCCGAAATTCAAATGAGGAATTTTGAGGGAAGCATACCTGTCGGATTTTTAACTTACCCCATAAGTCAGGCGGCAGATATAACTGCATTTAAAGCAACAACGGTACCTGTCGGTGAAGATCAGCTTCCGATGATAGAGCAGACAAAAGAAATTGTAAGAAAGTTTAACTCGGTATATGAAAAGGTGCTTGTAGAACCTGAAGTGCTGTTGCCGGACAATAAAGCCTGCTTAAGGCTTCCCGGTATAGATGGGAAAGCAAAAATGAGCAAATCTCTCGGCAATTGCATTTACTTATCAGACAGCTCTGATGAAATCAGACAAAAGGTAATGAGCATGTACACAGATCCAAACCATATACGTGTAGAAGATCCCGGACAAATCGAAGGGAATACTGTATTCACTTATTTAGATGCGCTCTGTAAAGATGAGCATTTTTCACGTTATCTTAACGAATACAATAACCTTGACGAATTGAAAGAGCATTATAAAAGAGGCGGACTTGGTGACGTTAAGGTGAAGAAGTTTTTGAATGCGATACTGCAGGAAGAACTTGAACCAATCCGCATGCGAAGGATGGAATTAGAAAGGAATATACCGGAAATATATGATATTTTATATAAAGGAAGCTGCAGTGCAAGGGAAGTTGCTGCAAAAACTCTGTCAGAGGTAAAAAACGCAATGAAAATTAATTATTTTGCTGACAGGGCTGACTAACTAAATAAGGTTCAGACGAAATGCTGCTAATAGGAAAAACTAACAAAATTGTAAAATAATAGCCTGATGATTTGATCATCAGGCTATCTGTTTTTATAAATGTATTTGTTTCATCTCAACTATTTATTTCAATTATTACTTAGCTGATATTCTGTGCATAGCGTTTTATTTTTTTTGTTGTTGTCTTGACAAACTCAGTTTCACGGATTGTAAACTTTTTAATGTGCTTATATAAAGGCATAGATTTATTTACCGATTTTACCTCGGCGGAAATTATCTTATATACATCATCATTGGATAAAATATCTACATTAAGCTTTTGTTTGATTGCTTCAAAGTTCGGCACTATTTGTGCAATAACTAAGGTTTCATCTGAATCCTTATTATTTTCGCCTGATACTAAAGACTCCAGTATATAAGGGCTTTTATTAAGGTATGACTCTACTTCTTCAGGGAAGATATTTTTACCGTTCTTGGTTACTATAACATTCTTTTTGCGACCGGTTATATAATAAAACCCGTCAACGTCCAAATATCCGAGGTCTCCTGTATAAAGCCAGCCATTCTTTAAGACACTAGCAGTAGCAGCCTCATTTTCATAATATCCGAGCATTACGTTCGGACCTTTAACAACCAATTCGCCTATGCCTTCTTCATTAGGATTATCTATACGGATCTGTACACCATTAAGAGGCAAACCGATGGAGTTATGCTTTAAATTGTCTTCTCTGTTTACGGAAACTATCGGTGAACATTCGGTAAGTCCATATCCCTGATAAATAGGTATACCTAAATCATTAAGGCACTTACCTACTTCCGGGTTCAGGCCTGCAGCACCGGAAATTACTATTCTTAACCTACCTCCGAGATTTTGCTGTATTTGCTTAAATAACTTCTTTCGTACATCAACTTTGAAATTATTCAGAAGAAAGTTGCTAACGGACAAACCGACTTTAAGTTTGAAGTATAAAGATTTTCTCTTTTTTGCCTGATCCCATATTTTTTTATGAACATTTTCAAGAATCAGGGGCACTGAAATTAAAAGTGTGGGCTTTACTTCCTGCAGGTTTTTTGTTATATATTTAAGGCCTTCACAGAAGGAGATTGAACATCCGTTGTATACCATAGTCAGAAATCCTGCTGTACATTCATATGTGTGATGCAGAGGAAGTATTGATAAAATAGAGTCGGAGCTGTACATTTTGACTGCTTCTGATACTGATATAACATCAAAAGCTATATTTCTGTGAGAAAGCATTACTCCCTTTGCAAGATCTGTGGTACCTGACGTAAATATAAGAAAACTCATCACATCAGGATCTATTTCCGCATCGATAAAATCTCTGTTTCCTGAATTCAGCAGTTTATTACCCTCTGCAATAAGCTTGCTTAAAGATAAATATTCCTCTGTATCTTCAGCTGCATCCATGTTGATTAAAAATTCAACTTCAGAAAGTTCATCAATAATATCATGAATTTTGCTGTACAATTTTTCTGAAAATACCAGAGCGCTGGCTTTTGAACGTTTTATAAGGTTGCAAATTTCAGCAGCTGGGAGTTCCCGGTCGAGAGGAACTATTACTCCTGTACCATTTGCTGCAGCAAGATAGGTTAAGCACCATTCATATCTGTTTTCGCTTATAAGAGCTATGTGTTTATTTTTTAAACCCAGATTTATCAAAGCTGTACCTAGTGAATCTACATCGTTTTTAAATTCTGAGTATTTTACGCCATAGTATTTTCCGCTTTTAGACTTTAGCCAGAATGCATTTTTATCTCCAAATAGATCTGCGCTTCGTTCCAACATCTGTTTTAAATTATTAACTTCTGTTGAACTATCAAAGAATTTACCTGACACAATATACACTCCCCT
>ENA-UPAD01000319-UPAD01000319.1-bioreactor-metagenome-genome-assembly--contig:-NODE-319-length-70998-cov-149.173266_pt1 | contig 70998 bp, 64 predicted proteins | sample MGYA00238179_ERZ772710 | MGnify/ENA primary metagenome ERZ772710 (study PRJEB29004, sample SAMN07631245) | bioreactor metagenome | isolation source: Switchgrass digestor | place: USA: Dartmouth...
GGAACACAAAGGCAGGAAGCATAGCTGTGCTTCCTGCCTTTGTGTTGGGAAGTTATGTGTTGGGGATAAATTAAAATTGTTACATCTATCCATGAGATGAGGCTCAACCATGTCAGATGTCGATATTCTCTTATTCCGGATCCTCGTATATAATTCATTCAATCTGCTTGAAATATTCAAAAAATTTTGAATTAAAAATTGCAAGGAGGGATAGGGTTATGAGGTTAAAGGCAATTGCATTAATGGTGTGCTGTTTCATTTTGCTCTTTTTCATGGGAGATGCTGAAGCAAAAAATATTAAAATGGCCGCCGTCTTTCAAACGCCCATTGAAGAACCTTGGGATGGGGCAGTACATCAAGGATGTATAGAGGCCTCTAAGGAGTTAAATGTACCGTATGAGTTTACAGAAAAGGTTGGGGCAGCTGATTTTGAGAGAGTTTTAAGGGAGTATGCGGAGCGAGGTTTCGATTTGATTGTTGGTGATGCCTTTTTGGCCGGCGAAGAACCGGTTCGTAGAGTGGCTAAGGATTACCCGAATATCGCCTTCGCATTTGGCTCTGAATACAAACCGCAGGAGCCCAATCTATCGGTTTTTGATAACTGGATACATGAGCCGGCTTATTTATGCGGTGTGATTGCGGGAAGAATGACAAAGACGAATGTCGTAGGCGTAGTTGCTGCTATGCCAATAAATGAAGTGAATAGACTTGTAAATGCCTTTAAACTAGGCGCACAGTCGGTCAATCCTAAAGTCAAAGTCAAAATTGCTTATATTGGAAGTTGGTTCGATCCTCCAAAGGCAAAAGAAGCGGCTTTAGCTCAAATTGAGGCCGGTGCTGACCTCATATATGCTGAGCGTTTTGGTGTCTTCGAGGCATGCAAAGAAAGAAAAGTCTTAGCTTTCGGTAATATGTCAGATCAACATTCTCTAGCCCCGGAGGTTGTAATAACTAGCGTTTGTTGGAATATGAAGCCAACTATAAAATACTGCGTTGAATCAGTCAGCAATGGACAATGGAAAGCCCAAGATCTGCGCGAATATTCCATGATGGCTAAGGGCGGCGCATATTTGGCTCCATTCCATGAATTCGAGAAAAAGCTTCCAAAGGAAGTAATTGCTGAGGTTAAGGGCTTGGAAGCAAAGATCAAATCTGGAGAATTTATAGTTCCCATCGTCGAAACAAGGCCTCTATCTGACTAAAATAACAATAAACCTGAGAAGAATAGATATTCTTCTCAGGTTTATTGTTATTATTAACTTTAAACATCTTAGATAGGATGTGATAACCATTGAGCCCAAAAGATAGATCTCCAATTGTCGAAATGCGATCCATAAAAAAGTGTTTTTTAGACACTGTTGCTTTAAAGGGTGTAAACTTCACTTTATATGAGGGCGAGATTTGTGCTTTGCTTGGTGAAAATGGTGCAGGAAAGACTACGCTCATGAATGTCTTGTTTGGCTATTATGCTTGCGATGATGGCGAAATTTACGTAAATGGGGAAAAGGTCACCTTTTCTGCTCCGCGCGATGCAATTGCCAAGGGCATAGGGATGGTCCACCAACACTTTGCTTTGGTTCCTTCCATAAGTGTCTTGGAAAATATCGTAGTTGGAATAAAGGAAAGCAAGAATTTATTTTTGGATATGAAAGAAGCAAGACACAGACTTTTGGATTTGGAAAAAATGTATGGTCTATTCGTCGATCCGGACGTCAAAGTTGAAACGCTATCCGTTGGAGAACAGCAAAAGGTCGAGATACTTAAGGCATTGTATCGAGGAGCAAAGATTTTGATACTGGATGAACCTACCGCAGTTTTGGCGCCATTAGAGACAAAGGATCTTTTTGCAACCCTAAGGAAATTGACCGAAAATGGGAATTCTGTAATTTTTATATCTCATAAACTTTATGAAGTAATGGAAATTTCCGACAGAATAGTTGTGCTCAGAAATGGTGAGATTGTTGCTGAGCGTCATAAAACTGAAACTAACATGCGAGAGCTGGCCAGTCTAATGGTGGGTGGGGAAATCGATTTAGGTAAAAGGAAAAATGTAGGTTTTAAGCGAATTAATGATGAAATTAAAGATGTGTTGAGGGTAAACGACCTTTGGGTAATGGGCAATAGGGGAATAGAGGCTGTTAAAGGTGTTACCTTTTCCGTCAAAGAAGGGGAAATATTCGGGATTGCTGGGGTTTCGGGCAACGGTCAAAAGGAGTTGGCTGAGTGTTTATTTGGAATTCGATTGCCCGAGAAGGGGGAGGTATATTTAGATGGTCTATCTTTAGCATTCGGCAATCCCTTTTTTACAGTAATGAATGGCATGGGTCGTATCCCTGAAGACCGGATAGATATTGGTCTCATGATGGATCTTACAGTTGAGGACAATATTATTCTGGAAATGCATGCCTTTCGGCCACTAAAAAATGGGATTCTTTTGGATTACGATGCGGCACATAGGGTAAGTGATGAATTGATACAAAAGTTTTCGATAAAAACAGCTGGACGAGATGCACCTACAAAGACCTTGTCAGGTGGCAACCTTCAAAAAATAATCTTAGCAAGGGTCATTTACAGAAATCCTCGTCTGATTGTTGCAGCCCAGCCAACTAGAGGCCTAGATGTAGGTGCAATAGATTTTATACATGATCAGCTTATTAATGCAAGTAAAAGTAACAACAGCGGAATACTTCTGATATCCGAAGATTTGGATGAAGTTTTTTCGCTTAGCGATCGAATTGCCGTAATGTATGAGGGGAGATTTATGGGGATTGTCGACATAGAGAATGCCGACAGAGAAACAATCGGATTATGGATGAGTGGTGTAAAAGAATCATGCGCATGATACTTACGAAACGTCCACCCTTGCCCTACTGGGCACAAATTTTAATTCCGTTTATTGCCATTGTGGTCTCATTATGTCTTTCCTCGATACCCATCATCTACGCCAAGGGAGATCTATTTAAATCATATTTTTACTTATTCTATGGTGCATTGGGCACTAGATACAACTTTCTTGAGACATGCGTCAAATCAAGTCCGTTGATTTTCACGGGGCTGGCAGTTGCATTTGCCTTCAGGGCGAAATTTTGGAACATAGGTGCAGAAGGCCAACTCTTAGCAGGTGCAATTGTTGCGGCATGGATTGGCATAAATATACCAGAAATGCCTAAATTTGTTGCTATCGCCTTAATCGTAGGCGCTGGTTTTGTCGCTGGAGGCCTGTGGGCCCTTATTCCTGCGCTACTCAAGACTAAGCTTAAAGTGGACGATGTAGTTAGCAGCCTTTTATTGAACTACGTTATGTGGCATATCATGGGTACCTTATTGTTTGGGCCGTTACAACAACCCGGTTCAAGCTGGCCGAGATCCCCAAGCATTTCCGAACTTGCCAAGTATCCCATATTACTGGCACGCTCTCGATTTCACTTGGGCATAGTTATGGCAGTTGTTGCCATAGCCATAATATGGTTTATCAATGAGAAAACGGTATTGGGATATAGGATTAAATCGGTAGGAGCAAACCTTAAGGCAGCAGATTTTGGCGGGATACCCACCACCTCTGTCATTATCAAGACGGCAATGATATCCGGTGGCTTAGCAGCCCTTGCTGGAGTTGGGGAGGTATGTGCCATACACTATCACCTACTCATGGATGTTTCCCCTGGTTATGGCTATTCGGGAATTATCATAGCGATGCTTGGCAGACTTCATCCTGTAGGGGTAGGCTTATCTGCTTTCTTTTTTAGCATGATTATCGTGGGCGCTCAAACAATGAGCCGGATGACAGGTGTGCCAGTCTATATTGCAGATGTAATTCAAGGCATGGCCTTGCTAATCATGTTAGTTGCTCAACTTTTTACTGAATATGAAATTAAGGTGATTTCCAAATGATGGGCAGATTATTTGATCAGATATTTCAAATGTCATTTATTATTGGGTTGCTATCGGCTATGTTTCGTATGGCTACGCCCATAATATTTGGGACCCTAGGCGAAATTATAACGGAGCGATCAGGTGTTCTTAATCTGGGAATTGAAGGGATCATGCTAATATCAGCCATGTTTGGCTTCCTGGCTACGCTTACTACAGGCTCTCAATGGTTTGGCGTGTTGATCGCCATTCTGGTTGGCGTTATCTTTGCCTTGATAATGGCTTTTCTGGTTGTCTATTTAGGCTTAAGCCAGCACGTTTCCGGACTAGGGGTGACTCTTTTTGCTACCGGTCTTGCCATGTTCGTCTATAGGCATACCGTTGGATCGCCTACCATCCCACCTGTAGTACAACCTTTTAAGCCTTTTCTAATACCCTATTTGTCAGATATACCGTTTTTTGGGCAGATCCTCTTTAATCAGTATGCCCTTGTGTATGTCTCCTGGGCACTGATTCCCATAATATGGATATTTTTGTATAAGACTAGATATGGTCTCGCCTTGCGAGTTGTAGGTGAAAATCCAATGGCTGCTGATACCGTTGGCATCAATGTTAATCTCACTCGAACGCTTGCCTTGGTCGTAGGTGGTGCTCTGATGGGTGTAGGAGGAGCATTTCTTACACTAGCACATCAGAACATGTTTTTGATCGATGTTGTTGGCGGGCGTGGATGGGTATGTATCGCGATGGTGATTTTTGGGAATTGGGATCCAATAAGGGGATCTTTGGGGGCTTTGCTTTTTGGCTTTATCGATGCCTTTCAGCTGAGGCTTCAATCCTCAGGGTTTGCCATACCATTTCATCTGTTTTTAGTATTGCCTTACGTAATAACGATAATAGCGCTTATAGGAGTTGCAAGAAAGTCAAGTGCTCCCGCAGGATTGTTAAAACCATATAGGAGGGAAGAGAAGGGCGGATAAACCTGGTAGATTCGTTTCACTTTTTCATGATGCATGAAAATTATAGCAAGGGAGTGGAGAGAGTGCACAACTATGTTGGAAAAGAAATTGATAGAGTAGATGCGGTGGACAAAGCGACAGGCATGGCTGTATTTACAGCAGATATTGCCCTTCCTCGTATGTTGCATATGAAGGTATTAAGAAGCGGGAGACCACATGCACTAATAACGTCGATTGATACATCTGCTGCAGAATCCATGGATGGAGTTAAAAAGGTCGTGACTGGTTCGAGCTGCGATATACTTTTTGGCACGTGTCTCTGGGATCAGCCCCCCTTGGCGAATGGGAAGGTTCGCCATGCAGGAGAGCCAGTGGCTGCGGTAATAGCAGAGACACCATGGCAAGCTGCGGAGGCTTTAAAGCAAATAAAAGTCACTTACGAAGATTTGCCATATGTGCTTGATCCTATCGAAGCTGCCAAACAGGATGCACCCCTGATTCACGAGAAAAACGGCGAATATAGGCATATAAGTTATGTTGTCCATCCAATCAAGGGGTCTAATATATTTCATCATTATAAATTAAGAAAGGGCGATATCAAAAAAGGCTTCGTCGATGCAGATGTAATCGTCGAGGATGATTTTGAATTTCCACTCTCGAGTCATACCGCCTTGGAACCGCATGCGGCCATTTGTCGCTTTCATCATGATGGCTCTATAGAGATGTGGGCAAGCAATCAAGCTCCATTTGTATTGCGGGATGTACTGTCCGATATGTTTAAGGTTCCTGCCTCGAAGGTTAGAGTGCACATTCCCTACTTAGGAGGCGGCTTCGGCGGAAAGTCTGACGTATCCATTGAGCCACTTGTGGCATACGCAGCAAGCTTTGTGCCCGGTTATGCTGTGAAGCTGGTGCTGACGCGCCAGGAGGTAATAACAGGTTCTCTCTTGGGTCGTGGCATGAAAGGACATATGCGCCTGGGGGCAAAAAGTGATGGCACGCTTGTTGCCCTAGAAGCTAGTATGTATTTCGCCGACGGAGCATATGGTGATACCTCATGGGCGATCGATACAGTTGCTGGCCACAATTGTACTGGACCTTTTGAAATTCCGAATTGCCATGTCGATGTATACGGTGTATATACTAATTCCCCGTCTGTTGGTGCCTATAGGGGATATGGGCATCCTGAGGGACATTTAATGGTCAATCGGCTGATGGATCGCCTCGCCAGAAAGCTTAATATTCCTTTGCCAGAAATAATGAAAAAGAACTTTCTAAAGGAAGGCAAGGTTAATGCTCTCGGCCAAAGAATTACAAAGCATCACGGGGATATTTTTAAATGTCTCGATGCCGTTTATGGCTCCATATTTACGGAAAACGTGCCCAGGGAAGATGACGAATATTTTTATGGGCGTGGACTGGCTGCCATGATGAAATCGCCAAAGATGTCCACCAATGCTGCTTCTACATGTTATCTTCAAATGAATGTTGACGGAAGCATCTTTATCAACCTTTCCGGAATAGAGATGGGGCAGGGAGTGCACACAGTCTTTTCTCAAATAGCAGCAGAAGCTATGAACATACCGGTTTGTAAGATAAAGGTATATAAGGACGTAGATACTCAGTTTAGCCCTTGGGAGTGGCAAACTGTTGCATCGATGCAAACATATAGAGGTGGAAGAGCGATACAGGATGCTTGTCATAAGGCTATTGAGCTTCTCAAGTATAATGCCTCTTTGGTATTTCATAGTGATATAAGCCATGTTGATTACGATGGCCAATATTGCATTCATAAGTTAACTGGAGAAAGAATTCCCATTGGCTCCCTAGCTAGAGGCTACTCCTATGAAAATGGTCTGACCGTAGGGATTCCCGTACAAACGACTGGATACTACAGGGTTGCTGATCTTACAGAACCTGACCCAGAGACCGGAATGGGCAATGCTGCTGGATCCTGGACTTTCGGGTGCCAGGCTGCCTTGATTCGCATTGCTAAAGCTACCGGTAAGGTCGATATACTTCATTTTGCATCTGCATTCGATATCGGGAAGGCGATCAATCCCAAGACTGCCAGAGGCCAAGTAGTTGGGGGCGTAGTACAAGGTTTGGGTGCTACATTGATGGAAAAAATATCGTTTAAAGAAGACGGCAACATCAAGAACGTGAATTTTCCTGCTTACGCCGTTCCGAGAATAAAGGATATCCCACATAAACAGACTGTCTTTCTCTTTGAAACGCCTAACAATGAGGGACCTTGGTCGGCTAAGCCCATGGCAGAGCATCCCATTGTAGCTGTTGCACCTTGCATATTAAACGCAATTTACGATGCTATAGGCGTTGAGTTTACCAGGCTCCCGGTTTTACCCAGCGACATCCTAGGCTCAATTGATAGAAAGGAGTAGATCAACCTATGAAACTAATAAATATGACCGTAAACGGAGATAAAAGGGTTGCCTATATACCAGATGGTCGGGTAATGCTCGTAGATGTTTTAAGAGACCAGTTTGGGCTGACGGGAACAAAAGTTGGATGCGGAGTGGGTCAATGCGGTGCGTGTACTGTAATAATGAATGGAGAACCTGTAACCAGCTGTACCGTGCTAGCTGAGAAGGCTGAGGGTAGCGAGGTCTTAACTATAGAGGGATTGGCAAAGGGAGGCCGACTTCATCCCATTCAGGAAGCCTTTATAAAAGCTGGGGCAGTTCAGTGCGGTTTCTGCACCCCAGGCCTAATAATGCGATTGTATGCGCTGTTCTCTAAAAATCCTGACGCGGATGAAACCGCCATAAAAGACGCACTGGGGAAACATGTATGTCGATGCACTGGTTATGAAAGCATATTGGAAGCTGCGTTGCTTGCGCAGAAAGAATTAAAGGCATTAGTTTAACTAAAAAGGAGGGTGATTAGATGAGGTACGATATTTTAATTAAAAATGCACGAACCCGCAATTATAGCGATATCGTTGATATAGGCATACAAAACGGTAAGATCGTTAAAATAGGCTTCGACCTGGGTAACGATGCAGTTGAGATGCTGAATGCAGACGGCGGGCTAGTGACGGAATCCTTCGTAAACGGGCATCTGCATCTATGTAAAGTATATACACTTTCCATGATAGGCGATGAAGCCTTAAAGCAATATCAAGGAAGCTCTATGGGCGGAGCCATGACAGCCATTGAGTTGGCTGCCAGAGTTAAGGAAAAATACGATGAGAAGTGGATTATCGATAACGTGAGAAAGGCTTGTATGAGGGCGATCCAATACGGAAATACCCATATAAGGGCATTTGCAGACACAGACACGAAGGCCAAACTTGAAGGCGTAAAAGCCCTTTTAAAAGCAAAAGAAGAATTCCAAAATTCATTGGATCTTCAGGTAGTTGCCTTTCCGCAGGATGGCGTCATACGTGACCCGGGAGCGGAAGAGTACGTAAGGCAATCTTTGGAACTAGGAGCTGACGTTGTGGGCGGCATACCCTGGATAGAGTATACCGATGAGGATGCAATGGAACACATCGACAAGATGTTTGATCTGGCGAAGCGTTATAATAAAGGCATTTCGATGTTGATTGACGATGCTGGAGATCCAACCCTGAAAACGCTTGAGATGTTGTGCGTCAAGACTATTAAAGAGGGGTGGAGTGGACGCGTTACGGCTCAACATGCAAGGGCGATGTGTCTTTATCCGGAACCATATTTTAGAAAGGTTTCAGCTTTGATAAGGAAGGCCAATCTTGGAGTTGTGAGCGATCCCCATACAGGGCCACTCCATGCTAGAGTTAAAGAATTATATCAAATGGGGGTTAATGTAGCCTTAGGACAAGACGACATTGCGGATGCTTACTATCCCTTCGGGAGAAATAACATGCTTGAGGTTGCCTTTTTGGCTGCCCATCTGTTGTGGATGACCACCTTTGATGACATGAACGTCCTTTATGATATGATCACTACTCGAGCAGCCAAGGCGCTTGGGATAGACGATTATGGATTAGAGGAGGGCAAAGCCGCCCACTTGGTTGTCCTGAATGCAGGAACAGTTTGGGAAGCCATATGGGAACACGAAAGACCGCGCTATGTAATTAAAGATGGCAAAAATGTCACGCTATCAGGGTGTTCTAAAAGGGCGTAAGCTATTACAATAAAACTCAACAATAATACCGGCATCATTGCTTTGATTTGTAATATTTGAGTGGATGCCGGTATTATTGTTATTGTAATATGCTATTTTTTATAGCTATCAATATAATAGGCAAGTTCTAGTCCGATTTTATGTTCTCTGCTGTCCATCTTTATATTAAGCGTATGTTCTATTTCTTTAACGTATTTACGTGCAGTATTATAATGAACATGTAGTATTTTTGCCATTTCCTTTACATTAAAATCCACCTGTATCAACGTTTTTGCAACTATATCCAGTGATATGGTATTTTTTGAGCGCGCCTTAACTTCCATCAAGGGCATCCAGTATCTTTGATGTAGCTCTTTTGCCTCGGGAATGCTGTCCAAATTTGCAAGCAATGCATGAAGCGATAAATCTCCATGTTGGTATGCCCCTGGCTCGCATTTAAACTCTTTGATCCAATTTAACGTTTGTTTGGCTTGGAGGTAAGATTTGTTTAAATTTAACAACGATTCTACATTCTGTCCTAAGGATATCCAATAATTATTGTTTTTTGCTGTTGCAGTCCAATCAAAGGCTCTATCTTTGTGTGAATGTATAGTTACCCATATGTTTCCCAATCTGTAACTCAAGGAGCTTTGAGGTTTCCATTGCTCTTTAGTGGTGGACTTATCATTTGCTGGGGTAGCCATCAAGACAAAAGCTTTGCTTGGTAATTTAAGTCCCATTTCGTTTGCTTTATGCGTTATAATATCCAAGTCATTATATAAGCCCAAACACAAACTTTCTAAGAAGCGTTCTTTTTCTATGTCATGTTGGTTTAGGGTGAGGACAGCGTCCAATTGGGCAAGCCTGAGTAAAGACACTATGCGCCACATCGAGTTGTTTTGTCTGATGGATGGATAGTGTTCGTTGTCTTTTAGGATCAGGGCAACCTCCACATTTGGTTCCCCATCGATACGGTAACAAGCAACCCACCTTGGCTTGTCCAACATTTTAAGCGAAAGATTGGCCAATATTATTCCTTTTTTGGGAAGAGGCTTCTCTTCCAAGGAAGGCGTATCGAAGACATTTAAATATGTCCCGTTGTCGCTCTCTTTGTCATTGCATGCGAAGTGATTGAAGATATGAATACGTGGTGCTTTTACCACCATATGCCTTTCAAGGTCTTTTGCAATCAGTGCTATAAGGTTTTTGATGTCCTCTTCGTCATTTAACATTTGTAATGACTGGACGACCTCTATATCTTGGCGCAAGACGTCCTTGTTTTTTTCACTTAAAAGAAATAATGTGACGTTTTCGATGATGTCAGTCCACCTGTAGTCTATCGGAATTTCTATAAGTGGTAGATTTAAACTGTTCGCCTGATCGATGATTCCGGATGGCAAGGTATGATAAAATCTGTCAAGCTTGATTCCTACGGCAGCAATGTCCTTTGTTGCTACCCTATCCAAAAAGTGCGTAAACTCCGTTGGATCGTCCTTAAAGATATAGCCGCTGCCAATGAGAAACTCTCCACCTCTCATCCACCTGTCGACATCTGGGGCATCAAGCACGGATACTGAGGTAATCTCCCTGATCAAACCTTTACTGCCGGCAGCGACTCTAAAGTCCGGAAACATATTTTTATTGAGCAAATCGGCAACCTGCAACATATCACCGCCTTCTTTTATGGTGTTATATAGTGATCGAAATTAATTATAACATATGTTACTAGTTGCCATGTCGTAAATGAGGATTATATTGTACCATATTAATGAATCTTTCATAATTTATTAGGAATGCCAAGGAGAGAGGTAGTTGCGATGAAGCGTTTTGTTGCTGCTTCAGTACAATTTTCTGTTAAACCTATGGATGCGGAAGAGAACATGAGGATAGCGAAAGATTGGGTGTATAGGTGTCATGAGAGTTCGCTTGCCGATCTTATTGTATTACCTGAATCGGTCACCACGGGTTTTTCCCCTGCTGGAGGTGTTGGGGCCCTTTGGGATGTTATAGATGCTATACCCGGGAAATTTACGGATGAGGTAACAAGGTGGGCACAGGAGCTTGGCACATATATAGTTTTCCCTACATATGAACGCGGAGACAAAGCGGGAGTTATATATAACAGTGCTGCTTTAATAGGTCCTGGTGGTGTTATGGGAGTTTATAGAAAGACCCATCCCTTCCCTTCGGAAAGATTGGAAGGGGGCGGTTGGACTACCCCAGGGAAAGAGCCATGTTGTGTTGAGACTCCCCTTGGAAAGATTGGAATAATAATATGCTACGACGGAGATTTCCCCGAGCTGTCCAGAGCTACTGCCCTAATGGGGGCCGAAGTCATCTGCAGGCCCTCTGCTTTCCTGCGCACCTTCGATCAATGGGAGCTGACGAACAAGGCGAGAGCCTACGACAATCACGTTTATGTAATCGCCACGAACAGCGTAGGTTTTGATGCATCCGGTGCTCAATATTTCGGGGGCTCCATGATAGTCCATCCCAGTGGCATGAAACTTGCCCAGGCCAGATGTTCTGATGAGTTCATATGGGCGACGCTAGATCCGAACCCCATATCTACCATAACGCCCAACAGTTCCTCGCCACAGTACTTTGATCATATCGAAGATAGAAACCTTGAGGCATACAGGGGCATTTTGCAAAAAGGCAAATGTGCCTTTGAACCTGCAAAGAGGATTCCTTACAGCTATAAGTAAACAGGAGGTGTAAATGTTGTCAGGTCCATTAGAAGGTGTAATAGTTTTAGATTTTACACGCGTCTTGGCTGGCCCCTTCTGCGCCATGATTTTGGCTGACCTGGGAGCAGAGGTTATCAAGATAGAGCGACCGAAAACAGGTGATGACTCTAGAGCCTATACTCCCATCGTAAAGGGCGAGAGCGCCTACTTCATGAGCATAAACAGGGGGAAAAAGAGCGTTACGTTGGATCTGAAGAACCCCAAAGGCAAGGAGATAGCTTTAAGGTTGGGGGAAAAAGCAGACATATTGATCGAGAATTTCAAGCCAGGTGTCATGGAAAAGCTTGGCCTTTCTTACGAGGCATTTGCAGCTCGAAACCCCCGTATCATATATGCGTCATGTTCTGGTTTCGGACAGTACGGTCCTTTGAGCGAAAAACCAGCTTACGACCTGATCGTCCAAGGATTGGGGGGCATAATGAGCATTACGGGACCGGATAAAAACACCCCTACCAAGGTTGGAAGTTCAATTGCCGATATATTTGCTGGGGTGTTCACTGCCATAGGCATACTTGCTGCATTGCATCATAGAGAATCTAGCGGAAAGGGACAATACGTAGATGTAGCTATGCTTGATTGTATGGTGGCTATATTGGAGAATGCCATAGCAAGATATGTGGCCACAGGGGTTGTCCCAGAACCAATAGGCAATAGGCATCCCTCCATCGCCCCCTTTGCTACGTTTAAGACACAGGATGGGCATATCAATATAGCTTGCGGAAACAATGAGCTTTGGAGAAGGTTATGCGTGGCCTTAAATAGGCCCCACCTTTACGAAGATGCTCGTTTTAAGACCAATGCCGACAGGGTGGCCAATTGGGCGGATCTCGAGCCTCTGCTTCAAGAAGCATTCATCGAATGCCCTACTGAAAAGTGGTTGAAGGAGTTTGACGATGCAGGCATACCCGCCGGAAAGATAAACAACATAGCCGACGTGGTCAAAGATCCCCATGTGCTTGCCAGAGACATGATTGTTGACGTAATTCATCCCGTAGCCGGTAATTTCACGTTGCCCGGGATCCCCATTAAGCTCTCCATGACTCCCGGGAAGATTAAGTCTCCGGCTCCGGTGCTTGGTCAACACAATGAAGAGGTGCTGACAGAGTACCTTGGCATGACGTCAGATGATGTTAATGCATTGAAGGAGGAAGGAGTAATCTGATCTTAGGCAAAAGCTCTGATTGGAGGTCGCAAGGAGATTTTCGCCCTAAGGAACGTTACAAAAAGGCATGCAACTTGATATTAAATGGCAGGCGGTTTTCTTTGGTGTTGGATTACAAAGATATGGGGCCACGCAGTTTGCTGGTTGATTCCTTTGATGACGTTGCCGATCATTTGTTGATTGACAGTGAAAACTTAGAAGTGCCAGTCATATATGACCCCAATATACCACAAGCTAGCAGCATATCCAGAAGATGGAATGCACTGTTCGGTGAATGGTATATGTTGTTGGATGACGAACTTGAAATTTTGTTGTTTACCCTTAATAACGATGGTTATGACGCCCTGGTGGGCCTTGGGCCCGGCAGCACTCCGGCAGGGGATGATTTTTTGACAGGAATGCATATTGCATTGAGGTGGATGGGGCATAATTTTGAGAATGTTATATCATTCCGAAACCTCGAAAGCAGGACAACTTGGTTTTCGAGTTGTATGCTGCGCGATGCGGCCTGCGGTCTCACCTGGTATAGGTCGAAGAAATTGCTGGAGGCATTGTCAAAGGGGGCTGATGGCGAAGTAGAGGATGCTTTAAATGAAGTTATGTCCATGGGGCATACGTCTGGCAGAGCTTGGATATCTGGTTTTTTCCATGCTGTTTCAGTATGTAACAGCTCTTCTTGGGAGGCGAAAAATAGATGCAACGGGTGGAAGTAGTGCGCGGTGTATATTATGATAGCGTTAGTTTAATGCGCGTGGCTCAGGAATTGACGAAGATCGATGGCGTTATCGATGCTACTTTGAACATGGCTACAGAGGCTAATATAAAAATAATGTCTGCTGCCGGTTTTGACCTATCGGGGCTGGATTTACGCCCGTCAGATTTAGTGATTGCCGTGAAAGCGAAAGAAGAAATTATCGATGAGATTATCGCAAAAGCTAAGGAATATTTGAGCAATCCGCCATGGAAGACCACTGAGATAAGTCAGCAATATTTCCCAAAGAGCTTAAACGGTGCCCTTTCGATGTTACCGGAAGCAAACCTTGCCTTGATATCGATCGCTGGTCAGTATGCCGGCGATGAAGCAATGGAATGCCTCAACAAGGGTTTGCACGTTATGTTGTATTCTGATAACGTGTCGTTGGAAAAGGAAATCGAACTAAAAAATACGGCCAAGGAGAAGGGCTTATTGGTCATGGGGCCTGATTGTGGTACGGCTGTGATCAAAGGCATTGGATTGGGTTTTGCTAATGCCTGCCCCGTTGGGCCTGTGGGCATGGTTGCGGCTGCAGGCACTGGTTTGCAGGAGGTGCATGTTCAGCTGGCCCATCGCGGTATTGGGGTGTTGCATGCTATCGGAACTGGCGGAAGAGATGTAAAAGAAGCGGTAGGTGGCATAACGTCGCTTATGGGCATTGAAGCTCTTTTGGAAAGCGATGATGTCAAGGTCATAGTGATGGTTGGTAAGCCACCAGCGCCCGAAGTGGAAAAAAAGATATTCCAACGATTAGCTTCGGGAAATAAGCCTGCCGTTTTGGGTTACATTGGAGGAGAACTTGAAGGTGACCGTCCTCCTATATATTTCTGCAAGGAACTTGAAGAGACCGCTGCTGTGGCTGCTGCCGTAGTCAATGGCACGGATCCTGCTCTGGCAAGGAAGGACTTAAGTCTGAAGTATGAACATTTGAAAGAATTGGCATCGCATTTTGGCAAAAGAAAAGGGTATCTGCGCGGCCTGTACTCTGGAGGGACTTTATGCTATGAGGCTCAGCTGATCGCAAGCAAGTTGCTGGGTCCCATATATAGCAACGCCCCTCTGGACGGACGATACAAGTTGTCAGATAGCCTGAAAAGCATCGGCAACTGCATGGTTGATTACGGCGAAGATGAATTTACTCAAGGACGCCTTCATCCGATGATGGACAGTACTTTTAGGGCGAAGAGGATGATTGAAGAGGCGAAAGATGATGAGGTTGGTGTCATCTTGTTTGACTGCGTGCTTGGCTATGGATGTCATGAAAGTCCAGCTGATCAACTGGCCTCGGCTATATCGCAAGTGAAAAGGGAAGTTGGCGATAGAGTCATCTTTGTGGGATATGTCTGTGGAGTGGAGGCTGATCCGCAAATCGCTTCAAGGCAAAGAAAGATATTAGAAGACGTAGGAGTTGTCCTGGCTGACAGCAACGCTCAAGCTGCTCGCCTTGCTTGTTTGCTATTGCAGTAAAGGAGATGATGGGATTGGCAATCAAGGATTTGCTCACGAACGGGCCTATAGTTGTTAACATAGGAATTGAGCAATTTTATCACGACTTGAAAAAGCAGGATGCGAAGGTCGTTCACGTGGATTGGCGGCCATCGGCTTTGAAATCAGATCTTTTGTCGAAGCTCAGAAAATTGCGTGAAGGAGGTGCAAATTAGTTATGGTCGATGTTAATAATGCTAATAAAGAAGCGCTGGAACGCGTGCTATCTGCCAGGCCCATGCTTGTGGGTATGGGCAAGGCAGGAGAGGTTATTCCCGAAATGGGTGAAAGAATGCTGTTGCATGCCGGACCTCCTATAGAATGGGAGCGCATGTCAGGTCCGTTAAAGGGCGCAATTATCGGTGCCATGTTGTATGAAGGATGGGCAAGCACCCCGGAAGAGGCAGAAAAAATGGCTTCTAAGGGAGAGATAGAATTTGATCCGTGTCATCACCATCACGCTGTAGGCCCGATGGCCGGAGTCATTTCCCCAAGCATGCCTGTATTTATTGTGGAGAATAAGACCTTCAATAATAAGGCTTACGTCACGCAAAACGAAGGCCTAGGAAAGGTGCTTAGATATGGAGCTTATTCGCAGGAGGTAATAGATCGCCTACGTTGGATGGAAAAGGTATTGTATCCTGTCCTAAATGCAGGCATCAAGAGGGCGTACGATTCTGACAATGCCATAGACCTGAAAAATTTGATAGCTCAGGCACTGCACATGGGAGATGAACTGCACAATCGTAACAAGGCAGCCACATCGCTGTTTTTGCGCACCATTTTCCCATACTTGGTTGAGAGCAGCAACGACAACAAGGCTTTAGCTGAAGTCGTCAGATTCTTGGATAGCAATGATCATTTCTTCCTTAACCTGGGGATGGCAGCAGCCAAGGCCTCGGTTGAACCGGCTCATGGGATAGAAGGATCAAGCTACGTAACGATCATGGCACGAAACGGAACCGACTTCGGGATAAAGGTATCAGGCTTGGGGGATGAATGGTTCACTGCCCCTGCGGCAGTTCCAAAGGTGTTGCTATTTCCGGGCTTCAAGCCGGAGGACGTTAACCCTGATATAGGGGACAGCGCAATAATGGAGACCTTGGGAGTTGGAGCCTTTGCCTTAGCGGCGGCGCCGGCAATAGTACAGTTTATAGGAGGTACCCCGCAGGACGCCGTTAACTACACACTGGAGATGTATGAGATCACCGTAAGCGAAAATAACATGTTTAATATCCCCTATCTCAACTTCCGTGGCACACCCACGGGAATCGATGTTTTGAAGGTTGCAGAAACTGGCATATCCCCTGTCCTGGACACTGGCGTTGCCCACAGGCAACCTGGTGTGGGCCAGGTTGGAGCAGGTATAGTTAGGACTCCCATTGAGGCTTTCGTTAAAGCAGCGGAAAATTATGTTGAAAAATATTTAGCAGAGTAAAATACAAGGAGGAGGGATTTAGATGTTGTCTCAAAACTTAATACCCAAGAATTGGGATAGGGTTAAAATTTATGATCTTTCAATACCCATCAGCCAGCTTACCCCGCCATGGCCGACATATGAACCGCTTCAGGTAAAGTTCTTCAAGCGTCTCGCTCCTAATGGTGCCAATGGGCAGCTGCTTACCCATTCAAATCATGTAGGTACCCACTTGGATGGACCGCTTCATTTTTGCACCCATGGTGACGATATAGCCAGCCTTCCCCTGCAAGGATTCTTGGTGGGGCCCGGCGTAGTGGTAGATCTTTCCGATATCGCTGAGGACTTTGGCATCTATACGTCTAAGGATATAGAGGAAAGGGCGGATGTCCATGAAGGCGACATATTGATAATCAACACAGGATATCATCGCTATGGCTTCGATCAGCCCGAAGCAGACGAAGTGCGTTACATGGTCATGCATCCGGGCCCAACCAAGGAGTTTGCTGAGTGGTGCAAGAAGAAGAAGATCAAATGGATCGGTGTAGATTGCGGATCCGCAGACCATCCAATGAACACCAAGATAAGAGAGTGGATGCCGCAGTACGCAAAATTAGCTGACGAGTATATGCGAAAGAAATACAACAAGACCCTTGACGAGATATTCCCTGCCGAGGACTATCAGATAATGCACATTGCTTTATTCCCGGATAATATAATTCATGCCGAATGCTTGGGCGGAGATATCGATAAGCTTTTGGGAAAGAGGGTTATCGTGGGCTGCTTCCCATGGAAGTTCCAGGGCGGAGAGTCTTGTATCAGTCGAATTGTAGCCTTTACCGAAGAATAGGTCTTGCATCTAATAGGGCGCAAAGCATCTGCGCCCTATTAGTGTAAATGTGAGGAGGTGTGTAATGTTGCTTCAGTTTGATTACGTTAGACCCAAAAGCATAGCAGAGACAATAGGACTCCTCGTTCAACATGGCTCGAGTAGTGCCATTAAAGCTGGGGGCACAGATTTGATAGTTTGGATGAAAAAGCATTTGATAAAACCTGAAATAGTGATCGACATCACTGGAATTGCTGAGCTGAGCGGCGTTTTCTTTTACCCGCATAAGGGCCTTCGAATAGGAGCCAATGCTACTATCAATCAGGTATTGGCAAATCGCGAGGTAAAAAGATCTTTTCCTGCTATCTACGACGCTTGCCTTTCCCATTCGGATCGATTAATAAGGAATAAAGCTACTTTTGTAGGTAACGTCACCGGTGGAGTTCCATCAGCCGATTTAGTGCCATCGCTATGTTGTTACGATGCGGTGGTGCATATTGCTGGTCCCGATGGAGAAAGAGATGTTCCAATTTTAGAATTCATAACTGGTCCCAGGCGTACCGTACTATCAAAGGAAGAGCTAGTTACCCATATTTACGTTCCCTACATCGAGGCACAAGCCGCTGGCTGTTATGTGAAACTTGCTAGGCGCAATGCGTTGGACCTGGCACAAGCTAGCGTTGCCTGTGTTGTAGTCGATAAACAAAATGGCAAGGATTTCAGAATCTCTTGCGGGGCCGTTGCACCCAAACCTGTACGTGCTTTAGAGGCAGAGAAGTACTTGAAAGGAACAAAGACTTTGGATGAAACAGCTATACGCAATGCAGCCGACAAGGTAGCAGAGAGCGTAAACCCCATCACCGATGTTCGTGCCACTAGGGAATACAGGCTCGATATGATCAGAGAGTTGACCATCAAGGCCTTAACGACGTGCATCGAAGGGCTTCGGGGAGGTAGGATGTCATGAGTGAGATAAAGGTAAACTTCATATTGAACGGAAGAGCGACCACATACGTTGGCGAGCCTAGGACAACGCTTCTTAGGGCTTTCAGAGCTCATGGCGTAACAAGCGTCAAAAGAGGCTGTGAAGAAGGCGAGTGTGGAACATGTACTGTTTTAGTCGACGGCGTTCCCATGAAGTCGTGTATGATGTTATTGCCGGAAGTAGAGGGTAAATCGGTTATTACCTCCGAAGGGTTGGTGGGCCCCAATGGGGAGCTGCATCCGATACAAAAGGCCTTCATTGAGGAAGGGGCCATCCAATGTGGTTTTTGTACTCCAGGCATGATCATGAGCGTTTATGCCCTTTTAAACGAAAATCCAGACCCTTCGGATGAGGACATTAAGGAAGCCTTAAGCGGTAACTTATGTCGGTGCACTGGCTACGTTTCTATCATCAGGGCTGTTAAAAAGGCAGCAGCCATGATGAGGGAATAGTGAGGAGGAGTACATATGAAGCAGACTGTGACTAATAGTGGCGTAGGTAAATGGGTAACGAGAATGTACGACGCCGAAAAAGCTGCTGGCACCTTGAAATTTGTGGATGACCTTGAGTTTGGGCCTTCTCTGCTTTATGCCAAGGCTGTGCGTTCCACTGTTCCTCATGGCGAAATTATTTCCATCGATAAATCCGAGGCCTTGAAGGTGTCCGGAGTTAAAGAGGTCATCGTTGGCGAGGACTTCCCATATAGGTTTGGCCTCTATCTGAAGGACAGAAGTCCAATGGCCATAAAAAAGGTCAGATATATCGGTGAGCCAGTGGCGTTGGTCGTTGCAGAAAGCGAGGAAGCTGCTGAAGAAGGGGCTCTCAAGGTGTCTGTTAAGTATAAGGAGCTGGAGGCTGTCTTTGATCCAGTCAAAGCTGCCACCGATAACTCGGTGCTGGTGCATCCTGAATTGGGAAGTTACGAGCACGTAGATTTCATTACTCCTCAACCGGGCACTAATATAGCTAACTGGTTTAGAGTTAGACGAGGCGATATCGAGAAGGCCTTCAAAGAGGCAGATTACATTTTCGAGGAAGCAGTAACGTATCCGCAGATAGCGCACGGCTTTCTTGAGCCTCATTGTTGTGTGTGCGTTCAAGATCCCGTATCTCAGGAGATAACTATATGGACGGCAGGACAATCCGTCTTCACAACCAGAGATATCATAGCTGATGCATTGGGATTGCCGCTAAGCAAGATAAGGGTAATAGCCCCGCCCATTGGGGGAGGTTTTGGCGGTAAGGCAGGGATGACCATAGAGGCCTTGTGCCTTGCCGCGGCGACGCACCCAAACTTAAAGGGGCGGCCCATAAAGTTATTTATATCTAGGGAAGAGGTAATGCTTTCTTCGTGGGTTAGACAAGGCTATGTGGCCCGCATAAGGATGGCAGTCAACAAAGAAGGAAAAATACTGGGAATTAAAAATACCTTTTACTTCGATACAGGGATTTCGGCTGAATATGGTGCAAACCCGGTAAGAAGTGCTGGATATACATCGACGGGGTGCTACTACATACCTAATGTTTGGACTGATAGCTATGCGGTTTATACCAATAAACCCTTTGGTGGAGCTTATAGGGGTTTTGGGATGCCAGAGTTTATGAGCGCTCTTGAGATGGCCATGGATATAGTGGCGCATAAAATGGGTATGGATCCCGTGGAATTTAGGCTCAAAAACTTGCTAAAGCCTGGTTTGCCGACCTGTACCGGAATGCCTATGCATAACCATGCCTTGGAAACTATAGTCAAAAAGGTGGCCGAAGGCATAGGCATTAATAAGGAGGAGCCGGCCAAGCGTAATGGTTGGAAAAGAGGGAAGGGCATTGCCCTTGCCATAAAAGCACCTGCCATGCCAGCCGATGCTGCGTCTTCAGCTACAGTAGAAATTTTGGGGGATGGGAGCGTTAAGGTCTTGGCTGCCTCGATGGATATGGGGCAAGGAGTTTACACATCATTTGCTCAAATCGCCTCAGAGGAATTGGGCATTCCTATTGAAAAGATAAAATGTTATTATCCAGACACGCAAAGCCATCCTTACGATTGGCAGACTGTGGCAAGCCGTTCTTGTTGGTCCATGGGTATGGCCCTGAAGCTTGCGTGCGAGGATGCAAGGAATCAATTGATTCAGCTTTATAGCGAATATTGGCAGTGTGACCCGTCGGAAATAACCATTGAACACGGAGTGGTCAAGTGCAGAAAGCTTGGCAAGGCTGAGCCGATTGATACGAAGATTCAAAACGGTTTCAAGATGCCCGACGGTAAATATAAAGGTGGACCCATAATAGGAAGAGGACATTTCGTACCACCTGATGTAATATATCCTGATATCGAGACAGGGCAGTCTCCCAAAAGCGTTGTTCATTTTACAGTAGGTGCTGTTGGAGTTGACCTTGAAGTTGATCCTCATACCGGAGAAATAGTTGTCAATAAAGTGGTATGCGGTTACGACCTCGGCAAGGCCATCTCTCCATTGAACGTAAGAGGGCAAATAGAAGGCGGGACCGTCCAAGGCATATCTGCTGGCATAATGGAAGGAATGTATTACGACGATAAAGGCTTACTGCTCACTCCTTCGTTTACTGATTATAAGATAGCCACGATAAAGGACATACCAGATGAAATTCAATATTTCTGGGAAGAGACCCCCGAGGAGATATCTCCCTACGGCAATAGGGGAGTTGGGGAGCACTCCATGATCTCACCGGCGCCGGCAATTGGAAATGCTTTATTTAACGCCTTAAAGGTCCGCATACACAGCTATCCTTTTACAAGAGAAAGAGTATACAAGGCGATAAAGCAATTCGATGAAAAGGGCAATGTAGATTTTTGGGAATATCCCTTTGCCAGGGAACAGGACTACAAGCAAGCAATTAAATCCTGGGATTAACCTTTATTTACCCCCGTAGGGCAGCTACAGAAGCAGCCTTACGGGGGATAGAAGCAATTAAAATCAGCAAAAGACAAAAGGGGGTAATGCAGCGTCTTTTGAAACTATTGTGTACAATTCGAAATGTTTTCTAAGTTCAAAATAAAACTTAGAAGGAGGTAATTTTTATGGCTAGAAAGAAAGTTGTCTATGGCATAAACGATGTCCCTCCGCCAGCTATATTGGTACTGGCGGGTGCTCAGCATGTCTTGACGCTCTTTGGTGCTACTACGCTTGTCCCTCTGATATTGGGTCCCGAAATGGGAATGACAAGAGCTGAGATAGGATTCTTTATTTCATGCGTATATTTAGCCATGGGGATAGCAACCTTAATTCAAACACATCCCAAGCTTGGTTCAGGGCTTCCGATAGTACAAGGATCTAGCTTTAGCTTTATCCCTCCCATAATGACCATAATCGGGATTTACAAGGCGATGGGACCTAACGTAGTCATGCAGTATGTCGGTGGTGCCCTGATAAGCGGAGGTTTATTGCTTTCTTTCTTGGGTTATAGCCGCATAGTTGGTTATATCCGTAAGATTATTACTCCAGTCGTGATTGGTCCGACGATAATGGCCATTGGATTTTCCCTTGCCCCTACAGCTGTTCAGTACAATGCGGCTAACTATTGGCCTATTTCTTTATTGGTCGTTTTTTTGATCTTCCTTTTTAGCCTTGTCGTCAAAAATCAATATTTAAACATTTTTTCAGTATTAACATCCATTGTCACAACTTATCTATTGTGCCTGGCATTATCTGCCCTCGGAATATTTGCAACCGGACACCCTGCCTATATTGATCTTACAGAGGTTTTTAAAGCACCGTGGTTTAGGTTTACTGGTATTATGCCTTGGGGAGCTCCGAAGTTCAGCGTGGTGGCTTTCGGAACAGGATTGGCAGGATTTTTCTCTGTAATGATAGAGTCAATAGGGGATTACCATTCTTGCTCTTATGCTGCAGGTTTGGATGACCCTTCATCTGAAACTATCAGCAGAGGCATTGGCGCTGAAGGTTTTAATTGTGCCATTTCCGGAATGCTTGGCGGTGTTGCGACGACCTCCTATACCGAAAATATCGGGCTAATCGGCTTAACGGGCGTTGCTTCTCGCTGGGTTGTAAGGACAGGAGCCGTTATATTGATATTGATGAGCACAATAGGAAAGCTTGGCGCTTTGATTGCCACTATACCGAGTCCTATAATCGGTGGAGCATACATATCTTTGTTTGGCGTAATTGGTGCCCTCGGAATTCAAGTTTTGATGAGGGCTGACATGGGAAGTCAAAGAAACGTATTGATAGTCGGCTTTGCCTTTTTGATGGCTCTGGGCCTTCCCGGATGGATCGAGCAAAATCATGCCGTTTTTTCAACGTTAGGTGTCCTTGGAGATGTGATATGGGCCATACTTAAGACGCCGATGGCAGTTGCCGGCATATGTGCTGCTGTCTGTGACAGTTTAATTCCAGGGACTGACGAAGAGCGGGGTATTGGCGTTAAACTAGAATGAGCTCATAAACTAAATAAGGCAGGGAGAACTCCCTGCCTTATTTAAATTACGAGGTGAAAGGTGAGATATGAAGGCTTTACTTTTGGCGGCTGGCGAGGGGCGTCGTTTGGGCTATCATAAGATGCTTAGGTCTATTGCCGGCAGACCTATGATCTTTTGGACGTTAGACTCCTTAACAGCCGCAGGGTTCCTGCCAAATGACATCATAGTAGTAATCGGATATAACAGCAGTAAAACTGAAGGTGTATTAAAAAGTTACGACGCCTGTTTAAATGTAGTAAAAAACCCCGACTATAAAAATGAGATGTTCTCCTCGATAAAAACAGGCATTTCATTTGTGCCGGAAAGCTGCAATCATGTTCTAATCGCTCTTGGCGATCAACCCCTGGTGAAACCTGAGACGATAAAAGCTATATTAGAGAAGGGCAATCCCTTGAAGGTGGTTCAACCAACTTACAACGGCAAAAGATATCATCCTCTGTTAATTCCTCGCAGCCTGATTGAAGCCATTCGTAGAGCTCCGATACATTTTACCTTGAAGGATCTCATGCCGCCACCGGAAGATAGGATTTTAATATCTGTCAACGATGAGGGAGTTGCCCTTGATGTAGACACGCCCGATGATCTGCAAAGGGCTGAAATCCTTTTAAAGGCCAGGCTAAAGGGATTGACGTAAGGCCTTTACGTTGGCCCCATTGTCCACGGCTATGACCTCAGACATTATGGAAACGGCAATTTCCTCTGGCGTCTCTGCCTTGATGGGCAGCCCAATGGGTGCAAATATGCTGTCGAGAAATTCTTGAGATACACCCATCTTGGACAAGTTTTCTTTCATCACGGCTATCTTGCGCTTGGAGCCTATTACTCCTATGTAGGCTGTTTTTTTGCCTTCAAGTTTCTGTACGACTTCCGTATCCAGAGAATGTCCCCTGGTCACCACTATAACGTGAGTAAGGTCGTGAAACGACAGGTGTTTTTCAAAGGCCTCATCGAGAGGGCAAGCTATTGTACGGGCCCATGGGATGTTTTGTGTGTTGGCAAATTCCTCTCGTTCGTCCCATACAGTTACCGCATAGTTCAGGAAGCTCGCAACTTGGGCGACGGCCTTGCCTACGTGTCCTGCCCCGAAGATCAAGACTTCTTTTTTTCTGCCTATGAGCTCGAGGAACACCTTAGCCTTGCCGCCGCAAGCGGCCTTTGTATCTGTTGGCTCGGTCGCCGTAAATTCCTCTGAATATAGGGACGAAGGTCTTCCTTCACGGATCAGATTTAGGGCTTCCTGAATGACGTGGTATTCTAAAATTCCTCCGCCAATGGTCCCTACGATCGAGCCGTCTTCCCAGACTAACATCTTGGCGCCTACGTTTCTCGGAGCTGATCCCTCTTCGTCTATGACTGTGCATAAAACGCTTCTTTTGCCCTTTTCGATGGAATCCTTCAAAGCCTGCACGATTGTTAGATCCATTGAATTTACCTCCTTGTATATGGCTCATTTTGTTGCAGATTTATTATAAAATATACAAGTCAATCGAGGTTATACGGACTCAATTTATTTAAGGGTTAAATGAGCCCTTGAGGAGGATCTAAGTAATGCGAAAAAAGACGGTAAGCCTAGATCAGGCAATAGGTCATATCTTATCTCATGACTTGACGAAAATAGATGTCAAAACTGGCTATAAGGGTGCCATATTCAGAAAGGGACATGTAGTCGGACAAGATGACATAGAAACGCTAAGATCTATGGGAAGGGAACATCTAACGATATTGGAATTGGAAGAAGACGAGGTACACGAAGATGATGCCGCTTCGGCTTTAGGGTCAGCCATCTGTGGAAGAGGATTGAAATTGACCGCCCCAAGCGAAGGAAGGTGTAATTTGATAGCCGACTTCAGGGGGCTTCTTTACTTTGATCCAGACAAAGTTCATCTGATAAATTGCGATTCCGACTGGGTAGTAGTGACGTTGTATCCTTACACGATGGTGGAGCCAGGGGATATAGTTGCTGGTTTCAGAATTTTACCGCTTGTCATTAAGAAGGCACAGCTTGAAAGGGCTCTGCATGTTGGCGCTAAATTTGAGGTAAGGGCTTATAAACCCCTTAAAGTTGGTTTGGTCACGACTGGAAGGGAAATTAAAAGCGGGATAATAGAAGATGCCTTCAGGCCCAAACTTGAAAGGAAGATAGCGTATTTTGGGGGGAGCTTGTTAGGGCAAAACATGGCTGGAGATGACCTATGCGAGATTGAAGAGGCAATACGGAACTTTTTGGATAGTGGAGCAGATTTGGTCATCTGCACAGGGGGCATGAGCGTGGATGCTGATGACAATACCCCGCGAGCTATTGCGCAAGCCTGTGATGAGATAAAATTTAAGGGCATACCAGCTTTGCCCGGATCAATGCTCATGGTGGGAATGAAAGGGCAAAAAGTAATCATTGGAGCGCCAGCATGCGTCGTTCATGACGAATGGACAAGCCTGGATTTGATTTTGCCCAGGATATTTGCCGGCACCATTCCTTCCTTTGACGAAGTTCGCAAATTTGGGGTCGGGGGACTTTGCAGGCGCTGCAAGGTGTGCACCTTCCCTAATTGTTCTTTCGGGGTGAAGGCATAAAAGTTGAATGACATAAGAAACACCTTAAAGCTTTTTAATATAAGACCCACAAAGGCGCGCGTTCTTATCTGTGAGATATTGATGAAAGAGGGTCGTCCGATATCTCATGGCGACCTACAGACGAACGATTCCCTGAAAGAGATCAATAGAGTTACATTGTATAGAGCTCTCAATGCCCTTGTGGATGCAGGATTAGTACATAAGGTTCTTGGCGTTGACGGCTGTTGGTATTTTTGCCTCCATGAAACGGAGAAGCCTGGATGCCCAGGAGACCATCCTCACTTTTATTGTCTCAAGTGCGGTAGCATGGAATGCCTCAAAGAATACAGCTTACCCTTCATCGAGGTCCCTAAAGGATACCTCGTCGAAGGCAAGCAAATGCTTGTGTATGGGGTTTGCGGAAAGTGTCGACATAACATGGATTGATGTCAAGAAAGAGTTGAAAACAGTACATCATCGCCTAGCTTAATGGGGTCTTTTTCGTCCTCATGTACGACCTCTACAATCGATGAATCGTCATATACGGATATGACTTTAAGGTTTCCCTTAATTTCATGGTAACTGTATCCATTTAGATCGTGATCCCTTATGGCGTATAAAATAGCTCCCCTTTTAAGGGAGTCCTTGAGTCCTAAATCGGTTACGAACCTCTTCTGCGTTTTTTGTTCGTTTGATGCGTTGCAGTCGATGGCTCCTATTATCTTCCCCTTTATGCCGTATTGGGCCAAATCTTGATAGAGCTCATTTTTTGCCCTATACAACGTCTTCTTTATAGCTTGCCAGTATAAGGATTTTTCGAAGTTATCCCACCAAGGGCGTTTAAAGAAGCTCTCTTCGTAAATCGGGTACCAGCGTACATCGCTAATTTTATATTCTCGACGCCATGACGTGACGTTGCCTTCATTGCCTCTTTTTTGATAGTTTATCCGTAAAAAAGCGACAGCCCGCTCTGTTGAGCCCAGTAGATCGCTTTCCTTGGGTTTGATGTCTCGAAGCACAACTTCAGCTTGCAACATAGCTCCTTCTCTTGTTGCCGTCACGTAAACCAACGGTGATTCCTCAAGCATTCTGATGAATTCGGCTTGAATTTTTTGGGGCAGTACGTCATACGTCAAAGTAAACCTGTCCTTGTATATCTTTAGATCGGTTTCGTTTTTAACATCATCCACGTAGATGTCGATAGGCAAGGCATTTGCCTTGATTTCGACGGCAAAAAACAGAACGAAGAAAACAGCCATAAGCCCACGCCAGAAGGATCTGCAAGCCATGTTTGATCTCTCCTAAACAATGTTTAAATGTTCATTAACCGACCGAAAGAAGGCGTCAATATCCTCATCTACAACCAAGCTTACTTTGCTCATGGGTAAATACGCGGTGGAAAACTCTCCTTTGTTTACGACCACTATGGTTCCCCTGCACTCTGCAGGTATCAAAGCGGCCGGTGTCACGACTAGCGAGGATCCCACGACGAAAAACAGGTCGCTTTCCCTTGCAAGCTGTATGCATTTATCCAAATACTTAACGGGTTCCCCAAAAAACACTATGTCAGGCTTTATTACACCCCCACAGGCGTCACAGCGAGGGATATCTTCCTCGAAAGTCTTTTTAAGGCTTTCCTCGTAAGTGTAGGCCTTGCCGCACTTAATGCAAAAACTTTCCCACACACCGCCATGTATCTCGTATACCTTTTTGGAACCGGCTCTTTGATGAAGGGAATCTATATTTTGCGTTATGATCCCGATCAGCTTACCAATTTCCTCGAGCTTGGCGAAGAACTTATGGGCAAACGTAGGTTGTACCTGTTGCAGTGCCCTTAAAAACTCCCTATGAAACCTGTAAAAAAGAGAAGGATCACGGTAAAAATAAGAGATATCAAAGATCCTCTCCGGATTTTCTATGCCGGCCGTACGATATAATCCTTTCGGTCCCCTAAAATCAGGTATGCCTGCATTGGTCGAGATTCCGGCCCCGGAAAGCAAGCAAATTTTCTTGGCCTCTTTGATCATGTCAGCACATTTGGCAGCTAAATCTGACATGCTCGTCACCTCCTAGGTGCTTCCGGTTCTCGCATATTTTCATAATATACTTTATCATTATTGGAGGATATTTGCATCCTCCGCTTTATAGGAATAGTGTATCGTGATGGAGGGATAAAGGTGGCAAATAGGTATGATGTGATAGTGGTAGGAGCTGGACCAGCCGGTCTTTTTGCAGCCCTCGAATTGTCAAAGGCAAATTTAAGCGTCCTTTTGGTGGATAAGGGAAAGACCCTTGAGGAACGTAAGTGTCCGTTGAAGATGGGTTTGGTTCCGACATGTGCTCACTGCAATTCCTGCAGTCTTATGTGTGGGTGGGGAGGAGCTGGGGCTTTTAGCGATGGCAAATTGACATTGACTCCCCATTTTGGCGGTAACCTCGAAAAATACGTGGGCAAAGAAAAATTGCTCGCGTTGCTGGACGAGGTTGATTCCATCTGGATGGAGCATGGTGCAAATTCGGCCCCGCTTTTCGAGCCGGACCCCGAATTCGCATCAAGCGTAATAAAAAGGGGGCGTGTCGCTGGACTGCAGGTAATTCCGGCCAAGATACGCCACATAGGCACGGATAGGACCAAGGAAGTGCTGCGCAATATCTATCATAAGCTGCGCGATAAAGTTGACATATTAATGAATACTGAGGTAAAGAGCATCTTGTCTGAGGATGGCAAGGTTAAAGGTGTAGAGCTTGCTAGCGGAGAAAGGCTTGATGCAGAATATGTGTTGCTTGCCCCTGGCAGGGAAGGAGCTCCCTGGATGGAGCGCACCAGCAAGGAGCTTGGACTGTCTGTGGATTCTCTGCCGGTAGACGTTGGCGTCAGGGTTGAAATTCCTGCTGAGTTGGCCGAGGAGTTGACTGAACAGTTTTACGAAGTGAAGGCCATATACAACTCTCCTACCTTCGACGATCAGGTTCGGACATTTTGCATGTGTCCTTACGGAGAAGTGGTAACGGAGTTTCAGTCCGACGGGGGAGTGGTCACCGTTAACGGACATAGCTACAGGGATAAAAAGACCGATAATACTAACTTCGCCATCCTCGTGAGCACGGATTTCACCGAGCCCTTTCACGATCCAAACGGATACGGTGTTCACATCGCTCGGCTTGCCAACATGTTGGGTGGATCGGTACTGGTTCAACGCCTGGGAGATCTAAAACTTGGGAGGCGTTCGACCCGCTCGAGGATAGAAAGGGGCTTGGTAAAGCCAACATTGGTAGAGGCTGAACCCGGCGACCTTTCTTTCGCCCTCCCCTACAGGCACTTGAAAGATATATTAGAGATGCTTGAAGCGCTGGAATCTATAATTCCCCATGTAAACGATAAATATACATTGCTTTATGGCATTGAGGTAAAATTTTATAGCCTTAAGCTTGCCTTGGATAGTAAGCTCAAGACCTCCGTCAAGGGTCTATATGCAGCCGGTGACGGAGCTGGTGTGACCCGCGGTGTAATTCAGGCCTCGGCGAGTGGATTGGTCTCGGCAAGGAGCATAATCGAGGAGATCAATAAAACGGTTTCAAATAGCTAACTCGACTTGAGGTATAATTAAGTTCGTGAAATTCCAGATGGATGTGAAGGGGTAAACGATATAGCGAAAGTAAACATTTTCTGGCTGACATTACTGGATAGCATATAATTTACATGGTGCAAAAGCATGTTACTGGAGGAAGGAGGCAAAGCTATGGGTGTTGACAAGATTGATCTACAGGCACTCTTCACGTTAAGTTACGGGCTTTATATTGTTACTGGAACTCATGACGGTAAGATGAACGGGCAGATCGCTAATGCATTGATGCAGGTGACTGCAGATCCGATATGCTTGGTGGCCGCCCTGCACAAGGACAACTTGACGACCGAGCTAGTGGAGAAGGGAAAGGCCTTTGGAGTTTCGGTGCTTGAAGAAGATACGCCGATGACCTTTATAGGCACCTTTGGTTTTAAGTGTGGACGTGACATTGATAAGATGTGTCAATGTCAATATAAGATCGGCGAGACAGGTGTCCCATTGGTATTGGATCATTCCCTTGCCGTTATAGAGGCAAAGGTGATCGACGTAATTCCTGTGTATACTCATAAGCTCTTCGTGGCCGAAGTCGTATCTGCTGAGACGCTAAAAAGCGGTACTGCATTGACCTACGCCAATTACAGGTTGATCAAGGGTGGGAAATCTCCAAAAAACGCTCCGACCTTTGTATTTAATAAGGCATAGATAAATCATTCTCGCAAACAGGGAGACGCATCATCGGCGTTTCCCTGTTTGCGTTGGCTTTAGATTAAGGGGGCTAGGAAATTAACTTGAAAATGCGCGATTTACTGGAGAAGTTGTATGATGCTTACAATGACATACAAAAAGCGGAGGAGGACCCTGTCCGTTTTTTGCATGACTTTGAAGATCTAAACGCTAGGGAAGTGGTAGGCATAATAGCCTCATCTTTGGCCTTTGGGCGCGTTTCTCAAATAATAGCTTCTGTTGGTAGCGTCGTTTCTTTGCTTGGTGACGATCCTGTAGGTTTTGTAATGAGTTCCTCTGTCGAGTACTTAATTGCAAACCTTGACGGATTTAAGCACAGATGGGTGAGTGGAAAGGAAGTTGCTGGATTATTATATGCCTGCAAGAAGTTGTTGACAAAATACGGTTCGTTTCAAGCTCTCTATGAGACTTGTAAGCATACGGGCAAAGATCCTCTAATTGGCTTTGCTTTATCTATTAGAAATGAATCTTTTTGTGATATAAGTGCCTTAATTCCGGACGCAAGCAAAAACAGCCCCTGTAAAAGGCTTAGGCTTTTCCTGAAGTGGATGGTCAGAAAGGATAATGTAGATCCCGGAGGATGGATGGTCGAAAGCCCGTCAAACTTGCTTGTCCCCTTGGATGTACATATGTGGAGGATAGGCAAGAGCCTGGGGTGGATAAAAAGGCAGGTTCCGGACCTAAAGGCTGCCGTTGAACTGACTCAAGCCTTTAAGGCCATAAGGCCAGATGATCCGCTGAGGTATGATTTTGCCCTTTCTCACGTGGGAATGGAAGGCATCGAATTCGAGGAAATATTATCTGCTTTAAAGGGGTGTTTGTAAGTCTATGTATATGGATATGGATATGGATAGGTATAACGTCTGTGTCGTTACTTGCAAGCAGGGTGCTACGACGAAAGAAGTTCATGTCGAAAGAGGTACGTCGCTTCTTCGTGCATTAAGGTCCATGGGCATTGTTTTGGATGCAGGCTGCGGCGGGTTGGGTAAATGCGGACGATGCAAGGTCATGACCGATGGTATCTTAGGCAGACCCTCTCAAATAGAGATGAAACACCTAGGCGAAGAGCTGGATGAAGGTTGGAGGCTTGCTTGTCAGGCAACCGTCGAAGGGGATGTGGATGTATACGTCGATATATTGGATGTGGGCGGTAAGGCGAGATTTGTAGATGTTAACGGCGATGCTTTTGGCCAGATTTCTCCAAGCGTCGTCAAAGAGAAGATAGATATCGACTTAGATGACAAAGGGGCGATAAGCTTAAGGGATTTAATTTGCAGCATATTGGGCAAACCGCATTTAAGCTTTAGGCCTGAGGCACTGGCTGATATATCGGCGCTTTTGTCCGACATAGGAACAATTTGCGCTTACCTCGTTACCATAGATGACCAATGCATAGCGGCTTTTCCTGAAAACTATGACAAATCTGCCTATGGCTTTGTCTGCGATTTGGGTACCACGACTTTATCCATGGCGTTGGTGGATCTAAGTAGCGGTAAAGTGGTTTCTGGCTATACCAAGACGAATCCACAAAAAAGCTATGGTGCAGATGTGATATCTCGAATATCTGCCGCCCTTTCGAGCGAGGGGCTGCATGAAATGAGATCTGTTTTGCTTGAATCGATCAGCGAGATGATGAGGCATTGCTTAAAAGAGGCTAAAGTAAACAAGAAGGATGTCTTTGAGCTTTTAGTATTGGGCAATACCGTAATGGAGCATATCTTTTGGGGAATATCGCCCAAGTCGTTTGCAAGGTCTCCATATTTGCCTGTATTTACGGATGGTTTAACGTCTGAAGCTTCTAACTTTCCCGGACTCCTCATGCACCCTTTGGGCAGGGTGCGGACTGTGCCTGCTATAGCTAGATTCGTAGGCGGAGATATGACTGCCCTGCTTTTTGAATTGATGTCGCTAAATCCCAAGCTACCGTCGTTAGTGATCGACCTGGGCACCAACGGTGAGATAGGGTTAGTCTTAAACGATGCTATTTTTGTGACTTCCGCCGCGGCCGGTCCTGCCTTTGAAGGGGGAGCGATAAGCTGCGGTATGCCGGCAACGGATGGTGCAATTTACGCTCTTCATTGGGATGAAAAATATGGACTCAAACCTATGGTCTTGGGCAACACAAAACCTAAGGGGATGTGCGGTAGCGGAATTATCAGCGCACTGGCCTTATTTATTCGCCTGGGGTTGATTGAGGAATCGGGAAGGATTAAGGATCCTGAATCCATTAAAGATGAAACCCTGTTATCCAAGATAAAAATCGAGGACGAGAAAAACGAAAGGAAGATAATCATCGCAGAAGATGTTGCCCTAACGCAATGGGACATTAGACAGCTTCAGTTGGCAAAGGGAGCTATATATGCCGCTGTTGAAATACTGACAGAAGAAGCTGGCTTAAATGCAGATGCCTTGAATGCGATTTATCTGGCTGGCTCCTTTGGAAGCTGTTTGAATCCCAAAGATGTGATGGATATACGTTTATTGCCTAAAGCTTTTAAGGGGGAGGTCGTAGCGCTTGGGAATGGCGCCTTAAAAGGGGGGCTGCGCCTCTTGTTAAAGGGGCGCAAGGCGTTTGAAGACGTTGATCCCATGCTTTCCAAGGTGAGATATGTGGACATAGAGGAAAGGGGATTTTCTCAAAGGTTCTTGGCTAGCCTCTTCTTTCGTTAGATATTTGGGATTATCGTTTGATTGCAACAAAGGCCCTTAAGCAAAAGGGCCTTAATTTTTTCTTGACAAATAGGAATTTAAGTACCATAATTCCTCTTAGAAAGGAAGGTAGAACGATGAAAGGTGGAGTAGTGCAGATATCTCAAGCGGCGTCTATTGCTTTGCATGGCATGGGATTGCTGGCCCTGTACGGGAAGAGGATGAGCATTAAAGAGCTTTCGGAGATGATATCCGTGTCCGAACCTCATGCCGCCAAGGTATTTCAAAGGTTGGTCAAGGCAGGCCTGGTAAATTCCACGCGCGGGCCCGGTGGTGGAGTTGAGCTTTCAATTCCTCCATCGAAGATAAGCCTTTGCGATATCTATGAGGCCATAGAGGGCAAACCATCGCATGACTATTGTTTGATAAATCGACAAGCCTGCCCCTTCGGAGCATGCATATTTGGAACGATGATCAAGAAGATAAATGACGAATTTGTAAGTTATATGTCTAGTAAGACTTTAGCTGACTTAGTGGGGAGTGATATTTTTGATGAAGCAAAAAATATTGCGGCGGGTAATAAAGATTGACGAAGACAAATGTGACGGCTGTGGTCTGTGTGCCGAAGCCTGTCATGAGGGGGCAATCGTCATAGAGAACGGTAAAGCTAAACTTAAAAGCAAATCTGCCTGCGACGGGTTGGGCGATTGCGTGGGTGAATGCCCCAAGGGGGCCATATCCTTCGAAATGAGTGAGGCAGAAGAATACCTGGGCCCCGATGAAGGCAAGGGCGCACCGGGGGATAAGGTGCTTCCTTGTGGTTGTCCGGGAAGTGCTGTTGTTGACATGCGAATCGATAGGACCAAGGCTGCCTTGGCTGTAACCGCAAATAAAGTTGACCAGGATGCCGGGATGATATCGCAGTTGGCCAATTGGCCTATCCAGCTTAAGCTGGTCCCAGTAGATGCTCCTTACTTAAGGGAGACTCCTATCGTTTTGGCAGCTGACTGCACAGGCTTTGCTCTTCCAGGCTTTCAGCAGGCCTTCCTTGAAAGTGGCAAAAGCATGTTGCTCATTGGCTGTCCCAAGCTGGATGATGCCAATTTATATGAAGAAAAATTGTCTCAAATATTAAAGAACAATAAAACACCCCAGCTTACGGTAGTGATCATGGAAGTGCCTTGTTGCAGCGGGCTTTGGAGGTTGGCAGAAGCTGCAGTAGATGAGGTTGGTATGGATATAGACTTGATTAAAGTGGTCATTAGTATTGATGGTAATATTAAACTAAAGGAAACGATAAAATATAGATATAAGTCAAATTAAGGAGGGATGTTTACATGTTTTGTTATCAATGCGAGCAGACGGCACAGGGTAGCGGATGTACAAATTTCGGAGTTTGCGGAAAAAGTCCAGAGGTGGCCGATCTTCAGGATTTGTTGATTCACGTAACTAAGGGCATATCCATGTACGCTCATCGAGCTCGCGCTCTAGGGGTTAGCGATCAGGAAATCGACTCCTTCGTGGTGGAGGCGTTGTTCACTACCGTAACGAATGTTAACTTCGATGAAGAACGCATGGAGCAGATGATTCGAAGAGCGGAAATTATAAGGGCAAAGGCACGCAAGCTCTATGAAGATGTCGCCATGTCTAAGGGCATAACTCCAGAGAACCTTAGCGGGCCGGCAACTTTTGAGCTTGCAAAAGATAAGGCTGGCCTGATATCTCAGGGAGAACAGGTGACGCCCGAGTCGCGTGCCAAAAAGCTTGGCGATGTAATAGCCGGACTACACGATCTCATACTTTTCGGTTTAAAAGGAAGCGCTGCATATGCTGATCACGCTCAAATTTTAGGCAAAAAAAGCGACGAGATCTACGCCGGATTTCATGCCTTTCTAGATTTCCTCTCTAAGGAGAGTTTTACGGAAGAGGAATTATTGGGAAAGGCCATCGAATTCGGCCACTTCAACCTTAAGGTTATGGAGTTGCTTGATGCAGCCAATACCGACGCTTATGGCCATCCTGAGCCTACCAAAGTCAGAGTAACCCCTATAAGAGGAAAGGCCATAGTAGTTTCCGGACATGACTTAAGGGATTTGGATCTCCTTTTGAAACAGACGGAGGGGAAGGGCATAAACGTATATACGCACGGAGAAATGTTGCCCTGTCTGGCCTATCCGGAGCTTAAAAAATATCCCCACTTAGTGGGCAATTATGGTAGCGCTTGGCAAAACCAGAGGACCGAGTTTGATGAGTTCCCAGGTGCGATATTAATGACTACCAATTGCATCCAAAAGCCAAAGGATTCTTACAAAGATAGGATCTTTACAACGGGCCTTGTGGCATGGCCAGGCGTACGCCATATTGGTCCTGATAAGGATTTTTCTCCCGTAATAGAGGCTGCTTTAGCCCAGCCCGGTTTTACTGAGGACGCACCTGAAAAATACATCACCATAGGTTTTGCAAGGAATACGGTGTTGTCCGTGGCGGACAAAGTTATTGACCTGGTAAAGAGGGGTAAAATCCGTCACTTTTTCCTGATAGGTGGTTGTGACGGAGCAAAACCAGGTCGAAATTACTACACTGAGTTTGCAACGAGCGTACCAAAGGATTGTCTAATATTGACCTTAGCCTGTGGCAAATATCGTTTTAATAAGTTAGAGTTTGGTGACATCGAGGGCATCCCAAGGTTGCTCGACATGGGGCAGTGCAACGATGCTTATTCAGCTATAGTTGTAGCCAAAGCACTTGCCGATGCCTTCGGTATAGATGTAAATAGCCTTCCCTTGTCTCTCATTTTGTCGTGGTATGAGCAGAAGGCGGTTTGCATTTTATTGTCCCTTATTGCCCTTGGCATCAAGAACATGCGGTTAGGGCCAACCCTTCCTGCCTTTTTAAAGCCCAAAGTCGTCGCTTTCTTGAGCGAAAATCTTGGCCTAAAACCCATCACTACTCCACAGGAGGATCTGAAGGCCATTCTTGGTTAACGGCATAAGATAACTAAATGTGGTCTAGCTAAATAAGTAAGGGCAAATATTCATATTTGCCCTTACTTATTTATGAATTAATGTAGCATTATTATAATATGACATTGTGCATGAGAATTTCATTTTCAGTTGACAGTGTTATAATTAAATTTAGGTGCGAGATGAATGATGAATGTCAAAAGAAAAGCAATTAGTTTAGATAATTTGTTCGATAACGATAAGCTAAACAAAAAGCTACTGGATAAATATATTTGGATCCTTGCCCTGCCGTCCTTGCTGGAACTGATGCTGGCTACCCTCTTTGGTATGGTAGACATGATAATGGTGGGAAACGTCAGTGCTGCATCGTTAGCGGCCGTGGGAATAAGCAACCAGCCAATGATGTTGATATTAGCCGTCTTTCAGGCTCTAAATGTTGGCACCACAGTTTTGGTAGCTCGTTTCATCGGTACTGGCGATAGGCGATCCTCTGGCCTTGTGTTAAGGCAAACCTTGATCTTGACTGCTATCCTGGGTGTATTGACCAGTTTGATTGGCTTTCTCTTTGCCAGAAGAATTGTCGTATTCATGGGTGCTAAGCCTGAGGTAATCCCTCTGGCTACATCCTATTTTGGCATCGTGGCGTTAGGTTCCATTTTCATCGCTATAACCATGGGTATCACTGCTGCACTGCGGGGTGCTGGCGACACGGTCAGTCCAATGAAGTACAATATCCTTTCCAATTTAATCAATGTATTTGGGAACTACATATTGATTTACGGCAAGCTTGGTTTTCCTGCTATGGGAGTGACGGGAGCCGCACTTTCCACCACTATTTCACGCGGTCTTGGCATGATGATGGCTTTTTATGCTGTGCACCGCCAAGGGTCTATATTTTCGAATTTTCCTTTGCTAAGGTTAAAGGTTGATGTCGGTCTCGTAAAGCGCATGCTTAGGATCGGCTTGCCATCCGGGCTTGAACAAGTGGCGTTAAGGACGGGACAGATCGAGTTTGCCCGAACTGCGGCCAGCCTTGGCACAATGGTGTTTGCTGCTCATCAGATAGCTCTTAATGTCGTGGGGCTTTCCTTTGCTCCAGGTCAGGCCTTTGGCATAGCTGTAACCACTCTTGTCGGACAAAGTTTGGGGGCTGGTAGGCCTGATGTCGCCGAAAGGTGTGGCTTTGAAACTCGTCGCCTGGGCATGATAATAGCCTTCTCCATTGCCCTTTTGTTTTTCTTTTTCGGCAGGCAAATTGCCGATATCTACATCAACGACGCAGAGGTAACGCGCATGGCTGCCAAAGCATTGAAGATAGTTGCAATTATGCAACCCCTGCAATCTACCCAATTCATATTGGCTGGTGCCCTGAGGGGTGCTGGCGACACGCGTTGGCCCTTGTTGTCCACCATGATCGGTATCTGGTGTATTCGGGTGGTGTTTGCTAAGGTTTTTGTCGCCTTGGGGTTTGGATTGATTGGTCTATGGACTGCTCAGCTTTTGGACCAACTTTTTCGCTCGATTTTTATTTATAAGAGATACACATCCGATCGCTGGAAGACGATAAGGGTATAGACCTGGCTTTTGCTCTTGATGTGCTACCTGCACTTTACACTCCAAGCGCTTACCCGCCGTGTATATTGTATTTTAGTTATGTTCCTATTGAATAAATAATAAAACAGTGCTATTTTTTTTAAAACGTTGGATACATTCGAATTCGACTTTCGACTAATTTTTAAATTGTTTTAAGAAAAGGAGGCACAAAAAGCGTGCTGGATGAAATGCCCTATAGGAGCATTGCGGGGGCTGTTAAGGAAAGGTTAATGGTCGAGATCTTGTTTTCAGATAAATACAAGCCCGGCGAGTGGATTAACGAATCTGTCATTGCAAAGGAGCTTAACGTCAGCAAAGCTCCGATCAGAGAGGCACTGAGAGAGCTCGCAGCAATCGGTATTGTGGAAATTGTACCCCATAAAGGTGCTAAAATAACGCAATTTAGTAAAGAAGACATGGAAGAAATATATACAATTCGATATTTGCTTGAAGAGCGCATATTTAATGATTTGATTAGTAGAGATGCATTATCTCAAGAGGATATAAATCATTTAAAAAGACTAGTTCAAGAGATGAAAGAAGTTATTCTTTTAAACACTCCAGGAAAGCCTATATTAGGTAATTTTCTTTTAAAAGATCTAGAATTTCATAAATATCTTTGGTCCAAGTCAAACCTTAAATGGACCGTAAAAGTGCTTCTTGATATTTACCTCTTATTGATTTTAGGAATGTACAACTTCCTTATGGATGCAGATTTAATAAAGACCTATGAGTATCATGTCAGGATAATAGATTACTTAAAAGCAAAAGATATAGAACAATTCAAAAAAGATAGATCGGAAAGTTATTATGCCTTGAGAAGGCACTAGATTATCGGGAGGGATATGCAAAATGGGAAGAACAGTAACTGAGAAGATCCTTGCTGCTCATTGTAAACAAGGAAATTTCAAACCGGGCGATATCATCGACGTAGATGTGGACTTGCTTTTGATGAACGATATAACGGGACCCGTTGCCGTCGAAGTATTTAATAAGATGGGGGATGGTGACGTCTTCGATAAAAACAAAATAGTGGTGGTGTTGGATCATTTTACTCCAAACAAGGATGTCACTTCCGCAAAACTTTCAAAGACCATGCGCGATTTCGTTGCAGAAAAAGGGATATGTCATTTTTATGATGCTGGTTACGGAATAGAACACGTTGTTCTCCCGGAGGATGGCTTGGTAAAACCTGGCGATTTGGTGATAGGCGGCGATTCTCACACGGTAACCCATGGTGCTTTGGGAGTTTTTTCCACGGGGATGGGCAGTACCGATGTGGCAGGCATCATGGCTTTGGGCAAGACATGGCTGAAGGTTCCAGAGCAAATGAAGGTGTTGCTGGTAGGGGCTCCTGGTAAATGGGTCTCGGGCAAAGATGTAATACTTTACGTAATATCGATGATAGGCACCGATGGAGCCCTGGGAAAGTCCTTGGAGTTTGATGGTGTAGGCGCTAAATATATGGATATGGATTCCCGTTTTACCATTTGCAATATGGCCGTCGAGTGCGGAGCCGTTAATGGCATGTTCGCCTTTGATGAGGTCACCAAGAAGTTTGTGGATGCTTTGGGATTGCGAGATTACAAGGAATACAAGAGCGACGCTGATGCCATATACAAAAAAATCATCGATGTGGACTTAAGCGAGCTTGAACCAATGGTGGCCATGCCTCATTTGCCTTCGAACGGTAGGCCCGTTACGGAGGTAGGTGATATCAAGATCGATCAAGTGTTCATAGGCTCGTGTACTAACGGTCGCATAAAGGATTTACGCATTGCTGCAGAGATAGTGAAAGGCAAAAAGGTGCACCCTAGCGTAAGAGGATTGATTGCACCGGGCAGCAGGAAGGTATTTGCTCAGGCATTGAAGGAGGGTTTGATCGAGACATTTACCGATAGCGGATTTACCATATTGCCTCCGGGTTGTGGTCCTTGTTTCGGTGGACATTTGGGCATCTTGGCTAAGGGAGAACGGTGCGTTTCCACGACTAACAGAAATTTCGTAGGTCGTATGGGAGACAAGGAAAGCGAAGTTTACCTGGCAAATCCTGCGGTAGCAGCAACTTCGGCGGTAGCCGGAAGATTGGTTCATCCTGCAGAGGTGATGTGAGATGAAAATAAAGGGAAGAGCTTTAAAATATGGCGACCACGTGAATACGGACGTCATAATTCCGGGAGCATACTTGAGCCTTACTGATCCAAAAGAACTGGCAAAGCACTGCATGGAAGGAATAGACCCTGATTTTCCCAAAAAAGTCAAAGCTGGTGACATAGTGGTGGGAGGCGTAAACTTTGGATGTGGATCCTCCAGAGAGCATGCACCGATGGCTCTTAAGGGATGTGGGGTAGGTGCTGTAGTAGCGAAGAGCTTTGCTGCCATATTTTATCGCAACGCAATTAACATTGGACTGCCGCTCATAGAATGCCCTGAAGCAGTCGACGAGACGGATGAAGGCGATGTTTTGGAAATAGATATGGACCTTGGTGTGCTTCAGAATATCACCAAAGGTAGAAGTTATCAGATTCCTTCGCTGCCTGAATCCATCAAAGACATACTAAGCCTTGGCGGTTTAATAGAATATGTGAAAAACATGAAGGGAAGGGCGTAAATATGGGCAAGACCGAGAGCGTTCGCAAGCGGTTTGCGACAATGTTAGAAGATGATGGGATAATAGTCGCACCTGGCTGTTATGATGCATTGTCCGCCCGCATCATTGATGCTACAGGGCATGAATGTGCATATATGACGGGATTTGGAACTTCGGCAAGCTTGCTTGGTTTGCCAGACATGGGCTTTATAACGATGTCCGAGATGATAGATAATGCCCGACGCATAGCAGGGGCAGTAAATATACCGGTAATTGCTGATGCCGATACCGGTTATGGTAATGCCCTGAACGTATGTAGAACTGTACGCGAGTATGAACAAAGTGGCGTTGCGGCCATCCACATAGAGGACCAGACATTTCCTAAACGTTGCGGTCATCTCGAAGGCAAAGAAGTTGTAAGCTCAAGTGAGATGGTCCAAAAGATAAGGGCAGCCTGCGACGCCAGGACCGACCCTAATTTTAAGATTATAGCAAGGACTGACGCTAGGGCAGTAATGGGATTGGAGGAATCGATAAGGCGTGCCCGGGAGTATCATGATGCTGGAGCTGATGTCATCTTCGTAGAGTCTCCATACAGCGCAGACGAGTTTAAACAAATATCGGAAGAACTGAAAGGCATACCTCTTTTAGCCAATATGGCCGAGGGCGGAAAGTCTCCCATGCTTTCCGCTGATGAGCTTGAAAGGTTAGGGTACAAGATAGTCATATTTCCCGTGGGGTTGCTATTTTCCGCCACCAAAGCGATGTATTCTCTGGCAGAGGAGATAAGGGCCAAGAAAACCGATAGGGACGTTCAAGATCAAATGTGGTCCTTCAAGCAGTTCACGGATTTTGTAGGAGTTTCAAAGTGCAATGAGCTTTCGCAGAAATATAAGACCAACTGATAATTGAAACGAAGATTAAAAGGGTCGGCTAATTGCCGACCCTTTTAATCGATCTATGGACTTATTTTTTTGCTATGACAGCGAAAAATACCAGCGGAACGTCGCCGATATTTTTTATGCTATGGGACATTCCCTTGCGCGTCAATAAGATATCCCCTGGATTTACTTCAATTTCGGTGCTGCCATCGGTAAGTAGCCCCTTGCCTGACATAATTGCGTAAACTTCCTCATCATCCGTGTGCTCGTGAAGGCCTATGGACGCTCCGGGATCAAGCTCTATGCGAGAAGCCATCTTGATGGCCCCTTTGTCGTCGGGAATGGGTACGTAATAAAAAGCTATCTTGCCCTTTCCGCCGCGCATATTCTCGCGAATTACTTGTTCGCTTGATTGTTTCAAGATTGTCATTTAAGTAAGCACCTCCCCTTGGTTCTTTTAGTCCTTAGAAAGAGCCCTTTCAAGCAGCAACCTTTGCTCTACAGCAGCAACAAGCCTTCTCGTATAGCCAACGGTGTCCGGGTTGACAGATATGCTGTCAATTCCCTTGCGAACTAGAAACTCGGCAAACCCAGGATATACAGATGGAGCTTGTCCGCATATAGAGCAAGTTTTTCCGTATTTGTGCGTTGCTTTTATCAGTATCTCGATGGCCTTTAAGACTGCAGGATCCTGCTCGTCGAAATAGCCCATTCTGTTAAGTATTCCAGAGTCCCTATCGACTCCCAATGTCAATTGCGTGAGGTCATTGCTTCCTATGCTCACGCCATCTACTTTTTGGGCGAACTCCTCGGCTAACATCACCACCGAAGGCACCTCTGCCATGATCCATATTTTCAGCGTTCCACCTTTAGTTAGACCTTCAGAAGCCATGATTGCCTTCACTTTATCCAACTCCCAAAGGTTCCTTACGAAGGGGAGCATTACCCAGGTATTCGTTAATCCGTATTCTTCCCTAACTTTACAAATGGCTCTGCATTCCAGTCTAAAGCCTTCTTCGTACTCCGGTGAAATGTACCTGGAAACGCCTCTCCAACCGATCATGGGGTTGTTTTCGACAGGTTCGACCTCGTCACCGCCCTTGAGACCCCTAAATTCGTTTGTCCTAAAATCACTAAAACGGACGACTACGGGCCGTGGATATATGGCTTGAGCAACTTGAGCTATTCCCTCGGCCATCCTGTTTATCAATATGTCTCCCTGGTTTTGTTTAACTAAATACATCGGGTGGATTCCGATCATATCCGTGAATATGAACTCGGTCCTCATTAAACCAATGCCATCGAAGGGAAGGTCTTTGTATTTATCGATGAGCCCGGGTTCTCCAAGGTTCATGTAGATCTTTGTGCCCGTTATTGGGCTCCACTGTTCAACTATCTCCCGCATCTTTCGTTCCGACATTTCGCTGACCTGAGCTGTTGCCTTAGGTTTTTGCTCTTGTAACTGAAATAGCCTGTCACCTTTGTATACTACTCCCCTAGTAGCGTCCACTGTCACCACCATGCCGTCCTGTAAGATCTCCGTTGAATTTTGGGTGCCAACAATACAGGGTATCCCAAATTCCCTGGACACTATGGCGGCATGACACGTCCTTCCGCCTTCATCAGTGATGACGGCTACCGCCTTTTTCATTGCAGGTACCATGTCGGGGTTTGTCATGGTCGTGACAAGCACGTCGCCCTCTTCTATCCTGCCTATTTCATTGACGCTCTTTATTTTTTTGACCTTACCCACGGCTATTCCAGGGGAAGCTGCCAAACCCTTAACCAGGACCTCCGGTTCAGATTTTCCTTCTAGAATGGTCGGACCCTCTTGTTCCTGAGGTTTAAGCGTAGTAACGGGCCTCGATTGAAGAATGTAAAGCTCGCCCGTATCTCTGTCGATGGCCCATTCAATGTCCTGGGGGAATCCATATAGGTTTTCTATTTTCTTGCCCATATTGGCAATTTTTCTTACCTCATCGTCGGTTAAAGAGAGTTCAGAGATTGCTCCCGGCCCCAAGATGTCCTTGACGTTGACCTTTGTTGTACCTATTCCAGAGGCCTCTCTAACGATCATAATCGTTTTCTTTGCTATCCGTTTTTCCTTTATGCTTAAAGTGTTCTTATCCACGAGAAATTCGTCGGGCGTTACTATCCCTGAGACCACTGCCTCGCCCAAGCCCCAACTGGCATTTATCAAAATCTCATCGCGGTCATTGGTTATGGGGTTTACAGTAAACATGACACCTGACTTCGATGCATTGACCATCTTTTGTACCACGACGCTCAGCAAGACGCTCATGTGGTCGAATCCTTTGATTTGGCGATAATATGTGGCCCTTGAAGTCCAAAGGGATGCCCAACATTTTTTTATGTTTTTCAAAAGGTTTTCCTTGCCTTTTATATGCAAGTATGTGTCTTGCTGTCCAGCAAAGGAAGCATCTGGCAGGTCTTCCGCGGTTGCCGAACTGCGTACCGCAACTTCAGGTTCATTTAGGTTGACAAGCTCTGCCAGCTCTGCGTATGCCTGCAAGATGTCCCTTTCGATTTGTGGCGGGACATCAGTTTCTATGATTAAATTTCTTATTTTAGCAGTTTTTTCTTCCAAATCCTCCGAATTTTCAAAATCAATTTTAGAGACGATGTCTTCTATGACTTTGTTGATATTGGATAGCGTGACGAAATCCTTGTAAGCTTTCGATACTAGGCAAAATCCCGGTGGTACCGGTATGCCGTGATTGGTCATCTCGCCAAGGTTTGCCCCCTTGCCGCCGACCAGCGGTATATCTTCTTTCCCAAGTTCGTCGAACCATTTGATGTAACTGTAAGAGCCTTTTGACATATCTCTGTCACTCTCCCTTCGGGATCTCTTTTTTGACGCGACTATTAATATACCATATTGTGGAATGAATGATAAAGCATGAAATGCTGCAGTTTGCAGGGCATAATAAATGATGAAGGGGGAGGGTTAAACCCTTCCCCTTCATCCTCGCTTAAGCTTGTTTTTTGTTGAGAACCTCGGCCAGACCTTTGTAGAGTGCCCAGCGTTCCTTATTGAATGCCTCCGCTGCCTGCAGCAGCATTTCTGCCCTTTCCGGCGCATCTCTGTGGAGCATGGCAAATCGGCTCTCCGAAAGCAGATAATCCTTCAAGGGCAGGGTGGGCTCCTTGCAGTCCAGCTGGAATGCCCTTCCCTCTTCCTTTAACCTTGGATCATATCGGAACAGTATCCATTGGCCTGAGTCGACAGCCATTTTCTGATGTTCCGCACCTCGCTTCAAGTCATACCCGTGCGAGATGCAGTGGGAGTAAGCTATGATCAATGAAGGACCTTCATAGGATTCTGCCTCGTGGAAGGCCTTCACCGCTTGAGTTGGATTGGCGCCCATGGCTATGCGTGCCACGTAGATATTGCCGTAAGTTACGGCCATCAATGCTAAATCCTTTTTACCCGTAGGTTTACCGGCTGCGGCAAACCTTGCGGACGCACCTAGCGGCGTTGCCTTCGAGGCCTGTCCTCCGGTGTTGGAGTACACCTCTGTATCCAAGACCAGGACGTTTACGTTTTCGCCAGTTGCAAGCACGTGGTCTAAACCGCCGTAACCTATATCATATGCCCACCCATCTCCACCTACTATCCAGATGCTCTTTCTGACCAGATCATCGGCAAGCATTACAAGTTCCTTTGCCTTTACATCAGATATGCCACTTAGGGTTTTCTTGAGCTCCTCTATCCTCGCTCGTTGTTTTTTGATGCCCTCTTCAGTAGTTTGATTGGCGTTTAATATGTCTTGCACAAGCCTGTCTCCAATTTGACCGGCCAGTTCGGTTAAAAGCTGCTTTGCCCTGTTGATGCGTGCATTCAAGGCCAACCTCATTCCCAGTCCGAACTCCGCATTGTCCTCGAATAGCGAGTTCGACCAGGCCGGACCGCGATTTTCCCTATTGGTCGTCCATGGAGTGGTGGGTAAGTTGCCGCAGTAGATCGATGAACAACCCGTTGCGTTGGCTATCGTTATCCTGTCACCGAAAAGCTGGCTAAGCATCTTGAGATACGGAGCTTCTCCGCATCCGGCACAGGCACCGCAGAACTCAAACAACGGTTGGACCAACATCAAATCCTTTATCGATTGTGTATTCAGTTTTTCCTTGTCGATCTCCGGTAAGGACAGGAAGTAGTCCCACTTAGGAATCTCTTTGTCCCTCACGTCTATTTGAGTTACCATTCTAAGGGCATTTTTAGTCGGATCTTCGTTTTTGCTCACCGGGCAATTAGCGACGCAGCTGCCGCATCCGGTACAATCCTCTGGGGCAATCTGAATTGTAAAGGCCTGATCCTTATATTGAGGCCACTTGGCATCGGCATGCTGCCATCCTTCTGGAGCATCCTTCAGATACGACTTGTCGTATACCTTTGCCCTGATGGTGGCATGTGGGCAAATGAATGTGCAGCGGCCACATTGTATGCACACATCAGGGTTCCATTGGGGAATTTCGACTGCTATGTTGCGCTTCTCCCATTTTGAAGTGCCCGAAGGGAATGTCCCGTCGGCAGGAAGCTTGCTCACGGGAATTTTGTCGCCCTGAAGCACCATCATTGGCCCTAATACTTCTTTTACAAATTCAGGAGCCTTTTCAGAGACTGGCGGTTTTATGTCGAAGTTGCTAGTGACCTTACCTGGGACTTTAACTTCGTGCAGGTGTTCTAAGGCAGCGTCAACCGCTGCTATATTCTTGTTCACTATAGCCTCTCCGCGCTTGCCATAAGTCTCTACTATGGCTTCTTTTATCTTTTCGACGGCCAGATCGAAGGGAATTACCTTGCTCAAGTAGAAGAAGCATGTCTGCATTATGGTGTTGATGCGAGGACCTAATCCCTTTTCCTTCGCGACGGTGTAGGCATCTATCACATAGAAACGTAATTTCTTGTCAATTATCTGCTGCTGCATCGTCCGCGGCAGGTAATCCCACACTTCTTCAGCGCTGTAGGGACTATTGAGCAAGAATATAGCTCCCTCTTCGGCTATATCGAGGATGTTGAGCTTTTCCGTAAAGGCAAACTGATGGCAAGCCACAAAGTTGGCCTTATCGATCTGATAGGTCGACCTAATCGGGTTGGGGCCAAAGCGAAGGTGAGATATGGTATATCCGCCGGCCTTCTTGGAGTCATAAACGAAGTAGCCCTGAGCGTACAGATCAGTTTCTTCGCCTATGATCTTTATCGAGTTTTTGTTGGCGCCTACGGTTCCGTCCGAGCCCAACCCATAAAATACGGCCCTGGTAGATTCTGGATCGGCTATCGAGAAACTTGGGTCCACTTTCAGGCTTGTGTTGGCCACGTCGTCCTCTATGCCTACGGTAAACTGTTTGATCGGATCGCTCTTTTTCAGTTCGTCGAAGACAGCCTTGACCATAGCTGGGTTGAATTCCTTGGAAGACAGGCCATAACGGCCACCTATTACGATGGGGTTGAAATTGGCATCTAATATGCCATCGCGCTTGGCTACGTATATGGCGTTTACTACATCCAGATATAACGGCTCTCCTGCACTCCCGGATTCTTTGGTGCGATCCAGCACAGCAATGGACTTCACCGTCTTGGGAAGAAGCTTAACGAAGTGCTCAACGGAAAACGGCCTGTAAAGTCGTACCTTTATGACGCCGATCTTTTCTCCCTTTTTAAGTAAATACTCTACGGTTTCGTGAGCCGTCTCCGCCCCTGAGCCCATTAGCACAACTATTCTTTCGGGATCGGGCGCTCCTACATAATCAAACAGGTGATATTGCCTTCCCGTAAGCTTGGCGAACCTGTCCATGGCATCTTGGACTATCTTGGGACAGGCCGCGAAATAGGGATTACATCCTTCCCTTGACTGGAAGAAGACATCCGGATTTTGGGCTGTCCCGCGAATGAAGGGTCGATCCGGAGAAAGAGCGCGTTTACGATGTTCCAGCACCAGATCGTAATCGATCATTTGTCTTAAGATATCGTCGCTTAAATACTCGATCTTGTTGATTTCATGGGATGTCCTAAAACCATCGAAGAAGTGAAGAAAGGGAACCCTGCTTTCGAGCGTAGATGCTGTGGCGATAACCGCAAAGTCGTGTGCTTCCTGCACTGAACTCGATGCAAGCAATGCCCATCCGGTTTGCCTGACCGCCATTACGTCGCTATGATCGCCGAATATAGATAGCGCATGGGTGGCCACGGTCCTTGCAGAAACGTGCATGGTTGCCGATGTCAGCTCCCCGGCTATCTTGTACATATTTGGGATCATCAACAACAAGCCTTGAGATGCCGTAAATGTAGTGGCGAGTGCTCCGCCCTGCAATGCACCGTGCAGTGATCCCGATGCCCCTCCTTCGCTCTGTAATTCGATTACCCTCGGCACAAAACCCCAAATGTTAGGTTGTCCTTTTGCAGCCCATTCATCAGCATGTTCGCCCATCGTGGAAGATGGAGTGATGGGATATATGGCAGCGACCTCGCATAGCCTGTAGGCTACAGATGCCGTTGCTTCGTTGCCATCGATAGTAACATATCTTTTTGCTGGCATCGCGTGAACCTCCTCTGAAAATTGTTTTTATATAAACAAGTGCAAATTGCCACTAAAATCTCAAAAAGATTATACCCACAAAACGCATATTTTGGTATATCATTTTACCAAATGAAGGAAATTGTCGCAAACGCACACAAATTAGGAGATAAGACGTGATTCCCGTAGACGGAAGAAAAAGCGGTGTATTGCTCCACGTCACATCCTTGCCCTCCCCTTGGGGCGTGGGCGACATGGGATCTCAAAGTTATCGCTTCATCGATTTGCTTAAAGAGTGCAATCAATCAGTTTGGCAGATTTTACCCTTAAATCCCACGGAGGAAATTTATGGTTTTTCCCCCTATAGTTCGGTTTCCGCGTTTGCGGGAAACGTTATGCTGATAAGCCCAATGGCGATGGTTGAGGAGGGTTTTTTGACAGAGGGAGATCTTCCTCCTAGTTTTAATGGCCTTACCGCTAATTTCAGGGATGCAATAAATATCCGCCAAGATCTGCTGTATAAGGGGTACTGCAAGTTTACTCCCGACGATGATTTTCGACGTTTTGGCGAAGAAAATTCCTGGTGGCTGGAAGATTATGCTTTATATAAGGCACTTAAATCACATTACAAATTGCCATGGTACGAATGGCCGGATGAGCTAAAAAGCAGGCAACCGCAAGCCATAGAAATGGCACGCAAGAAGTTTGCCAATGAAATAATGGCTGAAAAATTTGCTCAGTACATCTTTTACCGGCAGTGGGATAGATTGCATTTGTATGCGAAATCAAAGGGGATTAGCGTGTTTGGGGATATGCCTCTATATTTGGCTCACGATAGCGCCGACGTGTGGGCGAACCGGGAGATGTTTTGTCTCGATGAAAGAGGCATGCCAACCCATGTAGCTGGCGTTCCTCCAGATTACTTTAGCGTAACAGGACAATATTGGGGTAATCCCCTATATAACTGGGATGCAATGGAGAAGCATGGATTCGAGTGGTGGATTAGGCGATTGGCTCATGCCTTCAGATTGTACGACATGGTTAGGATAGATCATTTTAGGGGGTTAGTGGCTTACTGGGCAATCCCGTCACAGGAATCAACGGCCGTTAACGGAAGATGGGTGAAGGGCCCTGCCAATAAGTTGTTCAATGCTATAATAAATCGTTTAGGCAATGTTCCGATAGTAGCGGAGGACTTAGGGCAGATAACTCAGGATGTTCGTCAACTTATGGACGCCTTCCATATACCTGGCATGAGGGTCATTCTATTTGGGCTGGACAACCCGAAACAGAACTTACACGCACCGTTTTATTACACTGAGAATTGCGTTGCCTATACCGGGACTCAGGATAATAATACTGCGTTGGGATGGTTTCTGGAAGAAGCCTCCTCAGCGGCCGTAAAAAACCTGAAACTTTTCTTAGGACGTAAAACGGAGGCAAACTGTGTGTCTCGTGACATGGTTCGCTTAGTTGAGCTGTCCGTAGCCAAGTTGGTGATTATCCCCTTTCAAGATATACTGGGGCTTGGGCCTGAAGCACGAATGAACAGGCCGGCCAGCAAGGATGGTAATTGGCAATGGCGTATGCATGAGGATATGATGAGAGCACCGGTGTTAAAATGGTTTAAAGGCATTACGATGTTCGCAGATAGGGGCTAGATGAAATTTGAGGAGGTGAAAAGATGCGAGAGGATCGTATAATGACGGAAGTTGGTACCAACGAATGGCAGGTAGTAGTCTTTACGCTTGGGGATCAAAGCTTTGCCATAAACGTCGACAAAACTAGGGAGATTTTGCGATGGACCGGGGTGCGTCCGGTGCCTCAGTCACATCCGGCCATGCTTGGCATAACAACTGTTCGCGGTGAGGTCATACCTCTGATCGACCTGCGCATATATTTAAACATCACGCCGGCGGTTCCTCTGGAACAGAGCAAAGTAATAGTCACAGAGTTTAACCAAATGAAGCTAGGCTTTGTTGTAGATGGAGTGGAAAGGATCTACCGCATTCATTCCGAAGAGCTTGATGCAACCTTAACGGGGACCTTTTTGGGTGAAAACGTTTTGTACGTAATCAAAAGGGACGAAAGAAACATACTCCTACTAGACTATGAAAGGATAGTGCAAGTCGTAAATCCACAGTTAGCTGGCCAGTATCAGGTGGATTCGACAAGGATGCATGGCGCGGTATCCGATTTGGGAGATCTCGATCAGTACAAAATACTGGTAGTTGAGGACTCGCCTTTAATACGAAAGATGATTCAAGACGTGCTGGCCAAGGGCGGTTTTCATAATGTTGAGGCAGTATCTCATGGCAAGGCAGCTTGGGACAGGCTGTGCGATGAGGGCGAGGCATTCGATTTGGTTATAACCGATATCGAGATGCCCAAGATGGATGGTTTGGCTTTGACGAAAAAGATCAAGGAAGACGAGCGCTTGCGTAATATACCTGTTATTGTATTTTCGTCTATCATGGCCGACGATATCAAGAAGAAGGCTCAAAGCGTCGGCGCTGACGGGCAGATAACAAAACCGGAAATAGAGCAGCTAATTGCAAAGGTCGGCGAGCTGTTAAGGAAACGAAGGGAGGTTGGGAGTAAAAACCATGAAGGGACTGCCTCTTTGGGCTAGAAACGTAAATTTCGAGGTGCCCATGTGGACGCCATATGGGCTTGATTATAAGCCTGTCTCTTTCTTAGGTGGGACGGATGAGCTTATAAGAGATATCGCTACCTATGCAATGGAACTAGATAGCGAGCTCGTTTATTTGAGAGGAATGAACTATGGAGAGGTCGGAGTTGTATCTTACGATAAGACCATAGACCCCGGCAGGGATATGGTTTTTCCGTTGGGCTTTATGATGCTTTTCTCCTACTCTCGAACTATGGAAACCTTTGTGTCAAGTCTTGTCAAGGAATTCGAAGACATAAAGGTTGGCATATGCTTTTGCGATCTCAAGGACAGAAAAATGCGTCTGGGCAAGTGTAAGGCAATTGCCCTAATAAGTAGCGATCCATTCTTCGACGAGAGGACTTTTCTAGAGCGCTTTACTCGTGAACTTGAAAACGAAGTATCTACCAATGAGACATCCTCATTATCCTTTTATGCCGAGAGGTTTGGGTATAGGCGTTTTTTCATCCCCTATGAGACGGATGACCTCGTGGAGCTAGCCATACTTGATATTTGCAGCAAGCTTGAAGTTGAAGAAACGAAATATATTCTCGATCTTCCTAAACCTTAATGTCCACAGGCAAACGCCTAGGTTGAAATTAATTGCGGAAAGGAGATGTTCGCTGTGTTTGACCTATCAAGGGAGCGGGCTTATGAGTTGCTCGGATTGCATAATCATGACGAGAGCCACGTAAAGCATGCCTTGGCCGTTGAGGCCGCGATGAGATATTTTGCAAGGCATTTTGGTGAAGATGAAGATTTGTGGGGCATCGTGGGGCTGCTCCATGATCTGGACTGGGAGGAATGTCCAGAGGAACATCCTAAAAAAGGAGCCGAATGGTTGAAGGAGGCAGGATATCCCGAGGAAGTTATAAGAGGAGTGTTGGCTCACGCTTGGGAATTGACTGGAGTTGAACCTAAATCGTTAATGGAAAAGGTCATTTACGCTGTAGATGAGCTTACGGGATTCGTAATAGCCGTAGCGCTTGTAAGGCCTAGCCGTTCGCTTTCGGACTTGACGGCAAAGTCGGTCATGAAGAAGTGGAAGGATAAGGCCTTTGCCAAGGGAGTCAATAGGGAAGTAATTGAAAAGGGGGCTCAGTTGCTTGAAATGCCTCTGGCAGAGTTGATCGAGCATGTCATAGAGGCGTTACGACCCATAGAGCAGGAGTTGGGGTTGGGGTAGCATTGAAGAAGATCCTCTTATGTGCCGACTTGCATGCTGGAATACGTACCTGGGGGGTCGATAGGAGGGACGAACTTCTTCTGGCTCTCTCTCAAATATACGATGTGGCCAGGGATTTTAATGTAGATGCCCTATTTGCCCTGGGAGATATATTCCATAGCTTTCGGTATCCTGGAGAGGACGTTGTTTTGCCCATAGCCAAGTTTTTCTCCGAAGTTCTATCTCTTCCCGCTAAACCCTTTATATATTTGCTCAAGGGAAACCATGACTGGAGCGGCATCAGGATATGGGAACTCTTTCAAGGGGACGGAAGGTTTGTATTTGTGGACGATGCAAGCTTTGTGACCCTGGGTGATACGGTGATATTTTTGGTTCCCTACTTGCGAAGACATGACTTGCCCAAGGGCATGGAAATAGAGGAGTTCTTGAAAGTGCGATGGAAGGATGCCCCAAAAGGTAGTATCCGGTTATGCTTTGCTCATATGGCACTTGAGGGAACTCCATTGAGCCTTTCCGAAATAACCCTTCCCGAAAGGATTTTAGTGGATTTTGAAATTGACAAGACTATCTGCGGTCACATCCATAGACACTATAAGGTAAAGGGTAAAAGTTCATCCATTTACTACGTTGGCTCGCCAATCCGTTTGGACTTTGCAGAGGAAGGAAACGATCTGGGGGTTTATGTCGTAGATGAAAGAGCAGATATTATCGATGTTCCCCTTCAGGGAAAGTCGCTCGTTACATTAGAATACGATGACGAAGCTGAGGCCTCCAGCAAACTTTGCGAATCCCTAGACAAAGTTGCGAAGGATGCTTATGTTAGGGTAGTCCTAAACAGATCGGCATTACCTGTGTCGCAACTGCTGGACAAATTTCGCCTTTTGACTGACGATCGGATAGTCGCGGTTTCCGTTAATGACGGAATATTGCAGACAACCAGTTCATCACAAGATCCCTTTGATGTACTGGGTTTATGGAAGCGCTTCATAGATAATCAAGATGAGGACGATGCGACGAAGGAAATTTTGAAGGCCATAGGAGAAAGCCTGCTTTTGGGCAAAGACCCCTCGACCATGTGGTCCGAATTGAAATCCTTCTTCGAAACGGATGAGCAGGAATGAAATTGTTAGATTTAAAGGTAAGAAACATTTTAGGCCTTAGGGAAGCATTTATAGTTTTTGAACCTGGGGCGGTGGCCATTGTCGGGCCAAATGGCGCGGGAAAGAGTTCTATCCTAGATTCGCTGGTCTTGGCCCTTTTCGGCTCGACGACTCCAGTTAGGAACGTCAACAATCAAAGCATCATCAGGACTGGCACATCGGAAGGATATGTGATCTGCACCTTTGTCAAGGATGGTAACAAATATCGGGTAACTAGGAAATTTAGGGCGCCCAAGGGCCAACAAGAAGCGCTATTAGAAAGGCACGTCGACGGGAGATGGCAGCCCTTTGCCTCCACCGTCAGAGAAGTGAATGAAGGAATTGTGAAGGTACTTTCGCCTTTCATTGGAAACCCCACTGATACCACTTTAAGCAGATTGCGAGAGGCCTTTATCTCGACCGTGTTTGTGCCTCAGGGAATGGTCACGAAGTTCGTGGATGTTTCCCCAGGCGACAGATGGCAAATCTTGGTTGCGTCCTTGGGGTTGGAGGGCGAAAGCACGCTGCAGGAAAGGGTTCGCAGGGTCATAGAAGACGCATCGCGAGAAGTGGAAAACATCAAGGGCCATTTGTCCAAAATTTCCGATTTCTTGGAAAAGATGCCACCCCTTGAAGAGATAAACAGGAATTTGGTCAGCTTAAACAATCAATTGAGAGGATTGCAGGATGAATTGACCTTGAACGAAAAGGCCATAGAAACGGCAAAAAGACTCCAAGACCTCCAGGCGCGAGCCTCTCGATATAAAGCGGAAATAGAGCAAGCCAAGGATAACTTCGAACGGCTTTATGAGAATTTAAGATTATATGACGCAAAACAAGCCTTAAAAAGGCTAGTCGCAGCTTCCGTAAATTACGGAGGCCTTCGAAAGAAAATCAGGCTGGTCGAAAATGGTATCAATGCCATAGATAAAAGGGTAAACCCGAAACTTAATGAAATAGAACTTTTGAGAAATAATTATAAAAATCTATTAAATGAGATAAAAAAGTTGAATAATATTGCTAAGTATCGAGACTTAGCTTATAAGTACATCGATTTACATCGTAATATCACTAAATGTGAACAAGATATTAAATTGCTTAATAAAGAAATTCATAAAAATAAACAGGCTTATGACCAAATTACATCTCGTCGCCAGGGTTTGGTCTGTCAGAAATTGCGAAGGAATTTGGTCGAGATCATCGATGAACACAAGCGTGCCTCTCATTCCATGGCAGTTGCGCTCGAAAGGATAAGGAGCAAGTTGATCGATTGGATCACGGAACTGGCGCCTAATGGCGTTGTTGACTTCAGCCGTTTCAGGGGAAATCGAGCCATAGAGGTTGCCAAAGGCTTGCTCTCTTCGGATTTGGGTCAGGCTTTGTCAGAGTGGGCAAATGCACAGAACAAGGCCCTTTTCCTTTTAAAGGAAGGAAGGCGTTTAAGGGATGAGATAAGCCATATGTGTGGGGGCATGACATACCCTGAAGCTTCGCTTGATGATATAGAAGCTGCGTTAGATGACGTAGATAAGCAAATGAAAGTGCTTGAAATCAAGGGACAAAAGCTGGTAGGAGTCCTTGAAAAAAATTTGAGCGATCTTCAAACGATGACGGCAACTTTGCTTAAATTAGAGCCAGAGCTTGGAGATCTTGATCCTCAGTATGTCGTTAAAGCTTGCGAAAAAAGAGAAGATTTATTGAAGGAGATGGAAATTCTCAGAAGCAAAGGCGATGGCTTGAACGTAGAAATTAACCGCCTTAACGAGAAAAGGCACACCATGGAAGTGGAGCTTGCCGAATTGCAATGGAGGCGCGATGTTGTTCTTAAAGAGCTCAAAGAAGCGACGAGCCAATTTAAAGCAGTATGTGCAAAATATCAGCTAAGTCACGAGGACAAATGGCAACTTGTTCATAGTGGTGACGTAAGGCCCTGCAAACAAGAAGAAGTTGAAAGAGAGAAAAATCGCATAGAATGGCTTCAGGGTTTACTTGCCAATATTGAGGAAGAATTATCAGAGCTTGAACCGAGGATCCGCGATGGTTTACCTGATCTGGATAAATTGTTGAGTTTACGAGAAGAAATAAACCGAAAAATAGAAGCTCGAAAGGATGAAATAACAAAACTGAAGTACGATTTGCAGCAAAGAAGGTCGTTGGAAGGCGAGATGAGATCGATCAAGCAGCAATTCGAACGCCTCAACCAAGCATATGATATTGCCTTAAAGCTTCAGAAGTATTCCGATGGCAGAAACTTCGTTCGCTTTTTAAGCGACACGATACTTAGCGGTTTACTTGATGCCGTCAACGAAGCCCTTTCTTTTAGAGGCCTCTCGCTAGTATCGGAAAACGGCAGGCTCTATGCAATTGTCAACGGATTCAAGCGTGATGTCACTACTTTATCCGGAGGAGAAAGGGCCATGGTGGCCTTGCTAATGCTCAGGCATTTGGCAAATAAGGTTGGTTTTAAGGAAGTTCTGTTTATCGATGAAGGGCTCGCCATGTTGGACGATGAAAACTTGGAAATGATGATGAATCTGTTCGATAACTTGGGCAAAGAAGCCTTTGTGGGCGTCATCACGCACGACCCAGATTTTGCGGCCCTTTTTCCCAAACGCATAGAGGTAAATGGAGGCAAGCTTAAAATCATTGGAAACTGATTGAAATTCCACCAAACTTGTCCTTAAAGTTCTTCGCTATCGATTAACCTCCATTCGATTCCTTCCTTTGTTATTTTATATCGCAGCAACATATACCCGCCCATATGTCCGTCCTCTATGTACGCCATACACCAGGCAGGGCCTATAAACCAAACCTGGTTTTGATCGTAAATGTCCATGGTACCGCCAAGTACCCCATGCCATGGGAATAACTCTTTGTTCTTGACAAGTTGGTCGATCATACCATCTCTTGTAATTCCTTCGGGCCAAGATGGAGATGGCGGAATTGATGCGCTGAGATCTTGGTATGCCCTTTGGAGCGATACAAGCTTGCCATTCAAGTCGTGCAGTTTGACTCCTAAATAAATAGAAATCACCATCAGCACCAAGGTAATACACAATAACATCGTCATCTTTTTAGAATTCAACTTTTGCTTCGCCTGCCTTTCAAAAAAATTTTCATTGCGGATTACAATGACGAGTACAATAAGCATCTTTACTTAATATAAGATCAGGGAATTATGATTACAATAGTTATCGGAAAGATTGGTCATAGATTGGAGGTTGTATACTATGGTGATAAGGGTTATCTTGGCTGACGATCATCCCTTGACGAGAGAGGGTTTTAAGTCCTATCTCGAGGGAAGGGAAAACATAAAGCTGGTGGGGGAAGCCTCGGATGGCGAAAGCGCTTGGGAATTGATAAAAGAGCAAATGCCTGACGTTGCTCTCATAGATATTAGAATGCCCGGTATAGATGGCGTAACTCTGGTTCGCCGTATCAGGCAAGAAGGATTGCAAGTGGCATGTCTCATGCTGACATCTTACGATGCCCAACAATATGTGTTAGCCTCCTTAAGGGCAGGTGCCAAAGGCTATATCTTGAAGACTGCATCGCCGGACGAGCTTTTGAGGGCCATAGAGATAGTGGCGTCTCAGGGGGTATATCTGGATAAGGAAGTTGCCAAGGCCGTAGAGGAGCCGGGATTTAGCCCGGAAGGCCTTTCTCCCAGGGAAAGAGAGGTCTTGCTGTTGGCTGGCAGAGGAGAATCCAGCAAAGAAATAGCCTCAAAGCTTTATATAAGCGAAAGAACCGTGCAAACGCACTTGGCTTCGATATATGACAAATTAGGAGCACGCAACAAAACTGAAGCTTTGCTTTTGGCTTTGAAATACGGTGTGGTAACTCTGGAGGAATTGCTGGAATAATGAGAAGGCATTTGCTTTTGATCCTCACGTTGTTAGTGTTAATTCCCTCCATCGCAATCTTGATCGTCACAGGTTGGGGAGTGGTTGAACATGAAAGGGCCATGAAAAATGTGACGGAGTCCTACGTGTTGGATTTGGCCCAATCTGTGGCCTCGAGGGTTGACAGGCCACGTTTTATACATCGAGCTTTGATGATGCCGCCTAGATCCTTGGACTCTTTGGTCTTGGATATGTCGATGCCAGGATGGGTAGCTCTAGTGGATGAGGACGGGAATTTGTTAGCCGCATCCTCAAAAGCGCAAGATGTGTTACCCCAAATTTGGCAAGTTGGCGTTCCTGTGGGCAGGGCCACTCTTCTCAAGGGGCCGCTAGGAGATACGTACACGATAGCTGCGATTCCCACCTCTCAAGGATGGTATGTCATTGCGGCAGTGGCATGGTCTCAATTGCTTGGGCCCATGGTACGGTTCTCGCATCTATGGCCCGCGGCAGTTGGGCTTTTGGCCATAGTTGGGATGTGTGCCGTGTGGGCCTTCTGGCGATGGTTGATAATGCCCTTATTGTCATTGGAAGCTGAGGTAAGCAGTTTGAAATGGGGCATAGACCTCCCAAAGCCCGACGACCCCATTGCTGTCTGGGAGCTTCGCAGGCTAAGGAAGGTATTGTACCAGTTGGCTGAAACGGCAAAGGAAAGGGAAGAGCTGACACAGAGATATGTATCGGATCTGGTTCAAGTGCAGGAAGAGGAAAGGACTAAACTGGCCAGAGAAATACACGATGGCCCGCTTCAGGATGTAACGGCGCTACTTCAGAGAATATTATTGCTAAAGCAAGAAAGTTGGAGCGAAAGGGCAAAAAAATATATAGAAATAGCCGAAGAAAGCGCAACCGCTGCCGTGAGGGAGTTGAGGGGGCTTTGCGACACGCTTTCGCCACCGTGGCTGGATCTTGGTTTACTGCAAGCGTTGACAGAGCTCACAGAAAGGCTTGCCCGCATTTACGGGATCAAAGTATATCTGGAAGCAAGTGAAATTCCTGATGTTAACGAGGATATAACGCTAGCTTTTTTCAGGATAGTGCAGGAAGCAATCAATAACGCAGTAAAGCATGGCGGTGCAAAGAACGTCTGGGTCAGGCTTGCTTGCGAGAAAGGATATTTAGTGCTTCAAATCGAAGATGATGGAAGTGGTTTCGACTTTGAGGGAGATATCGAATCTTTAAGGATAAAAGGGCATAGGGGAATAGCCAATATGGCAGAAAGAATGCGCATGGTAAACGGCCAAATTGACATAAAATCATCATCAAACAGAGGTACAATAATTTTATGTAAAGTATTACTTCCCCTTTCTGGGGAAAAATCCCCCGGAAACGCTTTTGATGTCGGAGATGTAGGCAAATCCTAATCCCTTAACTTTGGTCAATACGTCGTTAATTTTCTTTCTCTCACAGACTATCTTTAAGATCATTCTTTCACCGAATTTACCTTCTCCACGCAGAACTGTTGTGCCATATCCTGCCTCTCTTAAATTTTCGACCCTTTCTCTAACCAGAGGGCTGCTTTCTGCTATTACTTCGATCAAGGCATATCCTGATAATAATTTTTCTTCCAGGAATGACCCGACGTAGTTGCCAGTAGCAAATCCTCCGGCGTAGAACACTAATTCTAAGGGGCTTAACTTACCGCCACCTAATACGATTGAAAGGGCTATCATGTATATGCTTACTTCACAAAACCCGATTACTGCAGCCCTTAACCTCATCCCTCGGACCAAAAGGAGAATTCGAATTGTGCCGATCGATACATCCGCTATCCTGGCAAAAAAAATAAAAAGCAACCCCAAGACTGTGGCCATTTTTTCATCGCTCCTCGCGCATTGCTGGTTGTAGTGGCTATATTGCTGGTTAAATGATATATTATGGAAGCTGTCGAAAAATATCTTCCTTAACGATATTATTGTAAATGAAAGCGATACTAGCAAGCATGCTTCGTATAAGTTAATATTCTTTGTAAGCAGCAGGACGACGGAGGTCCTGCTGCAGGGAGTATTGTTGATAATGACATATTAGGCAGGCAAATTGCCATGATGGTGGGAGGGAGTTTCTTGAGAAACGTCAGATCTAAAAGCTCGCTTGTCTTTTGGTCGTCTTGCGTTGTGGCATTAGCAATCCTTATATGTGGTTTGATTTTTTTGGGAAAGCCTCTTCGAGAGGAAGCAGCGATTAATGCACTGCCGATTCCCGAAGAAGGAGAACCTTACGTGTTGTATGTCGAGGAAGGATCGACTCTGCTTCATATTAAAGAAACGGTTGCCGTTGACAACCTCCTGTCATTGGTTTTGTCGATCAAGGATGTCAACTTTAAATATGTCGATATGTTGTTATCCATGCTCGAGGGCTCAAAAAACACTGCTTGTCTGGTGTTGCCCAGGGATAGGAGATTTTATCTGGCAATTAAACCCGATCATGAAATCTTGCATACTATATCTTTGGGCAAGCTACCAGCCAAGTGGATAGAGGCATATCCCGATGTTAGTTATGAATTCGTCGATGGAATCGTGAAGGTAAACACATCTCAATCGAATCCTATCTTGATTTTGCCCTATAGGGATATCCTTTTAGTGTCGTCGTCAATGGATGATTTGGGCATAATGAAACATAACCTGGACAATGAAAGGGATATATCCTCCTTCGAATGGCTTGTACAGGGGGAATGGTCAGGACGTTTGAGGTGCAATGTTCCAGCAAATATCCAAGGAGAGTTAGCGTGGATTTGCGATGATGAAAAGTTAAACGCCAAATGGAAAATCCAGGGCATCGAGGGGCTTTTATCCAAAGAGCAAGTAAGTTTGCCTCGTCCCGAGAAATGGTCAGGGAATTATATCCTCCCGTCTCAAAGTTCGCTTGCCCTAGGGCTTACCATGATTGACACGCCACAGTTAGCGAAAGGAGTCTCGTCATTGGCAGGCACATTGGGTGTAAATGCGGATAAATTGTTAGAATTTTTAAGAGGTCAGGTCATTTTCTCTTTGGGCGGCGAAGCCAACGTCTTCACGTTTAATTTGCCAGGAGTGCTCTTTCAGTTTCCGAACAGGAAGGAGTTAGGTAAAGAAATAGTAGATTATATATGGGAAAACAGGCTTCAAAGTTTATTGATCAACAGAAGTCCTTTGGAGGGCTTTGAGAGTGGAGGGGTTATTGAGCTCCCGGTTTCCTTGGTATTGGCCTCTAGTGAGGAGATGACCTTGCTTGGCCTTATCTCGAATGATGCCATCTTGAATGGCCTTACGTTAGATAGAGCGCTTCCTGCAGTTGCCGGAAAGGAATATATATTTTGGGCTGACGTGGATTTTCGCTCAATTGCCGCAGATATAGAAAGGCTTCTCTCTGTAAACAAGGCTTTTAATACCCAAGTGTCAGCCGGAATTGGTATCCGGGAGAATTTCAGTAAGCTATACAAGGCCATTGAAACGCTAAAAAATGCAGGGCATCTCTTCATGGGATTGCAGAGCATTACCGATGGAGAGCTGTTGTGGCAATATAAAAGCCCGCAGGCGAATAATTGATAAATTGATGCAATTTGCATTTAACTGTTTTTCAAGGATAATTAGGATGATTAAATTTTTTCAGGAGGAATATCGATGCCGAAGGATGTTGTTCAGATCTTACAAGAACGGGGATTTATGGAATGGTGCAGCGATCCGGAGGAACTGTCAACTGTTTTTAAGGCAAGGCTTGTATCTGGGTATATAGGGTTCGATCCGACAGCTGATAGCCTCCATGTGGGACATCTTGTGCCCATAATGGGATTGGCCTGGTTGCAACGCGCCGGACATCAGCCAATAGCCGTTGCAGGGGGCGGCACGGGGTTGATCGGAGATCCCTCCGGGAAGACCAAAGAAAGGCAGCTCTTGACGCTGGAGCAGGTTGAGAGCAACATGGCTTCAATTAAAAAGCAGATCGAGCATTTCCTCGATTTTGATTGTGGCGAGTCGTCGGCAAAAATTGTCAATAATTATACTTGGCTGTCCAAGTTGGGATTGCTTGAATTCTTGAGAGATATAGGGAAATATTTTACGGTCAACTTCATGATCGCCCGTGATTACGTAAAGACTCGGCTTGAGGACCCAGATAAGTTCATTACATACACAGAGTTTTCCTATATACTCCTTCAGGCATATGATTTTTATCACCTATATAAACATGAAAATTGTATCCTGCAGATGGGAGGAAACGACCAACAGGTAAACATAATTGCCGGCATTGATCTGATCAGGAAAAAGCTTGGGGGCAAGGCTTACGGCCTTACGTATCCCTTGCTTTTGACGGCTTCTGGCCAAAAGTTCGGGAAGACGGAGGAGGGCACGGTGTGGCTTTCGCCTTCGCGCACGACGCCTTACAAGTTTTATCAGTACTGGATAAATACTGATGATCGTGATGTGCCTAAATTCTTAAAGCTCTTCACTTTCCTTCCTCTTGATGAAATTGATTCGATAATGGCAGAACATAACGATCATCCCGAAATGCGACTGGCCCAAAGAAAGCTTGCTTACGAGGTGACGCGCGTTGTTCATGGCGATAAGGCAGTAGAAAGGGTTAAGAAGGTCAGTGAGATTCTTTTCGGGGAATCCTATACCCTTGAGGATCTTACCCAAGATTTACTGGAGGAGATAAGGCTGGAAGTGCCAAGCGGTCATGTCAGCGAAGTCCCTTCCTCCTTAGTGGATATAATGACAAAAGTTGGTGCTTGTTCCAGTAAAAGCGAGGCTCGTAGGTTGATTCGAAGTGGAGCTGTCACCATAAACGGCGAGAAAGTTCTCGATGAAAATTGTATGGTTTCCGAGAATGACTTTCTGTATGGGAAATACCTGCTGTTAAAGCTTGGGAAAAAGAGGTATCATTTAATAGAGCTTAATAGGTAAGCGGGACTCAGGATCAGTGTTTTACTAGACTTTGATAAAGGGGTGATGTCCTGTGAAATTAAGTGCCAGAAACATGTTAAAGGGAAAAATTATAAAGATCGTTCATGGGGCCGTAAACTCTGAGATTACATTAGAACTTCCCGGGGGGCAACAGGTGGTCTCTATCATCACCAAGGCTTCTGCGGAAAGATTAGGATTAAAAGAAGGAATGGAAGCTTACGCTGTGATAAAAGCTTCCGAGGTCATGATAGCTGTCGACTAGGGGATATTGTGAACGTCGCAGTCCATACGTGGAGCTGGTTGCTATAAAATAGAGCAGGAAGGCGCTTTCCTGCTCTATTTTTGACAAAACCAAACGAGGGGAAAGGAAGTCATGAGTGTAGTAGCAACAGCGATAAAGGGTGTCCATTTTCTTGTTAAGCCGGGCATAAGTGCAAATATATTGGCATATCTGCTTTATAGGTTGGCCTGCACTTTCGGAATTCGTAGAAATGTCGCTTTGACAAACTTGGGGATAGCCTATCCGGAAAGTGACCTTTCCTGGAGAAGAGAAGTAGTGAAAAAGCTGTATTGCAATCTTTCTTTATCGGTGATGGAATTTCTCATCTTGACCAAAAACCCTAAAGTTGTTTCCAAATGGGTCACAAAGGTAGAAGGAGAAGAGCATCTCGAAAATCTCTCAAAGAGCGGGAGAGGGGCTGTACTCCTGACGGCACATATGGGAAATTGGGAGCTATTGGCAGCCTGGTTGGCATGTAAAGGTTATCCCCTAGTCGCTGGAGTCCGAGATCCGAACGATGTGCATGTTTCTAAATTGTTGGCCTGTTATAGAAAAGCCTTAGGCGTGGAGACCATACCCAAGAAAAGCTTATTGTTAAAGGGTGCTAAATTATTAAAACAAGGCAAATTCATTGGGATCTTGGCGGACCAGGATGGGGGAACTGACGGTATAATGGTTTCCTTTATGGGTAAAGTTGCAAGCACTGTAGGCGGGCCAGCTGCCTTAAGTTTGCTGACTAAGGCTCCAGTCGTTCCGATCGTTTCCTATAGAATTGCTCCCTATGAACATGAAATCTTAGTTTTGCCCCCTATAGAGCCTCTTTATGAGTTGCCAAGAGAGGAAGCCATAGGAGAGATGACGATAAAATTTAACGATATTTTAGAGGGCTTCATAAGGAGATCTCCTGAGCAGTGGCTATGGCTCCATAGGCGTTGGAGAGATTAAATCTAGTTTGGGCTTGTTTCCAGCGCAATATAAAGGTAAACTTATGTTAGGAAGTAGAGGGGGTGAAGCGCAATATGCGCTTATATGAATTGATGTCTTCGGGTGAGATAGTGAGGTTACCTGACAGCGACTCCGTTGCGGGTATACCGACGGAGTTCTCCCCCCTCGTTGCGCTTTTTATGCCTTTTAATAGGGTATTAATTGGCAGTGCTTTTTGCAAGAGCTATGAAGTGTGGCGTTGGGGTAAAATGGGAAGCTATGAGTGGAATGAGGTTACGTTATGTCGTGATAGGCCGAAATTCTTCGATCTGGGCTTGCTGGGCAAGATTTTACTAACAAAAGACTCTGTCAATTCCCTACGTAAGGGATTGCTTGAACTTTTGGAGCCGCCCGGAGATCATGAAATGACCGTTTCCATTCTGCAGAATATAATGAAAAGGCGGATAGCTACTGATAAAAAAGGCGAAATAATAAAACCCTATGGCCACAATCTCGAAAGCAGCGTTAAAGATATCACCTTAGAGATGGCCTATTGGGGTCTAAGATGGGCTTTGTTGTGGAATATGACTGAATCCGTATCTCGTATCCAGATATGGCTTTCACGATCTCTCGATGTTTTGAACCCTTCCTATATGTCTCCACCTCCCATGTGGTTTTCGTTGTCCAAGTTTCCCGATGAATCGGTTTTGCAGCAGTGGGAAGAGGAGGGGTTTGTTGCCGATCAGCTCAAGCATTTTGAACTAAGCGAAAGTAATCCCACGGTGATAAAAGGTTTAGATTCATATCTATTGCGCTACATTTATCGTTTTAAGGAGATATTCGAAGCCCAATCTCTATACGCATGGCTTAGTTTGAGCGTGCCGTTGTGGGAAGATTTGCGCAGCAGGTGCTTGCTTTCCTTATCAGAGGTTTTACTGGCCTGTTGGGGTTTTAAAGACGCCGTAGATGCAGCAAACGAGATGATGCTGTATGGCAGAAGCGCTAGGGAAATGGGCAACTTGATGGTCATCAGTAAATAACCAATGGGACAAATAACATTTTAAGTTGCATACTGTTGTTGCACTTGGTAAAATAAATAACGGAAAATTAGCAAAGTTAGTTGTCCGCTGAAACAGCGGGTAACGTATAAGGGAGTTATGTGATGTCTGGGCTGAGTGACCTAAAAAACCTATTACAAAAAAATCCCATAATACCTGCTTTGAGGTCTAGCAAGGATGTCGAGGCAGCCTTGAAGATAACACCAAGATGCGTATTTGTCCTTGAATCCTCCATTTACACCCTAAAAAACGTAGTGGATAGCCTAAGAGAAAGGGGACATTTCGTATTCGTCCATGCTGATTTAATAGAAGGGCTAAAAACGGATCCCTCGGGAATAAGGTTTTTAGCACGCGAGATTAACCCTGAAGGCTTGATAACGACCCATAAAAATGTTCTCGAGATTGCTAAAGATCTGAATTTGCTCACTATCCTGCGTATCTTTCTGCTCGATTCCCAGGCCTTCAAGAAAGGCAAACAGCTAGCTTACAATGTGAATCCTGATTTCATTGAGGTGCTCCCCGGCATTTCTGTGATTGCCGTGGATGAACCTATTTTGAAGGAAATTCCGTTTCCATTAATTGCTGGCGGGCTGATAAAGACGCTAGATCAGGTAAATAAAATATTATCAAGGGGGATTTTAGCCGTTTCTACGAGCGAAAGAGCTTTGTGGGAGCAATGAATAGGGCAATAACGAAAAATTCGTTACAAATTTTTACTGGGCACAGAGACAAAAAGAGAAAGCCTAGCATATGTTGTCATATGGCGTGCTTTCTCTTTTGTTATGATGAAATGTTATTACACTTGAGGAGGTGGAACTGAAAATGAAAAAGCTCATCAACGATGTTGAAAAAGTAGTTGAGGAATCTCTTAGCGGCTTGGTCAAGGCTCATGCGGATCTCATCAAATTGCATCCGTCAGCGAGGGCGGTGCTCAGGGTTGACTCCCCCAAGGAAAAGGTTGCAGTCATTTCTGGAGGTGGCAGTGGTCACGAGCCCATGCACACTGGCTATGTTGGTTACGGCATGCTTGATGCTGCATGCCCCGGTGAGATATTTACCTCTCCGACGCCAGACCAGATGTATGAGGCAGCAAAGGCAGTCAACGGTGGAAAGGGAATTTTATTCATCGTCAAGAACTACAGCGGAGATATCATGAACTTCCAAATGGCTGCCGATATGCTGGCTGCCGAAGGCATACCCGTGGAACAGGTTGTCATCAACGACGATGTAGCGGTGGAAAATTCCTTATATACTGCTGGCAGGCGTGGCGTAGGTGGCACCGTTTTGGCCGAAAAGATAGTGGGGGCCAAAGCGGAAGAGGGAGGATCGCTTGAAGAGGTTAAAAGTTTGTGCGAGCGCGTCAATGCCAACGTGCGTTCGATGGGCATGGCCCTCACGCCCTGCACGGTTCCTGCTGCAGGAAAGCCAACATTTGAGCTTGGACCCGACGAGATTGAAATAGGCATAGGAATTCACGGTGAGCCGGGCAGGCATCGCATGAAGCTGAAGCCGGCCAGAGAGATAGTAGAAATGCTTGCGACTCCGATAGTAGATGACCTTCCCTTTAAGGCTGGGGATGAGGTGTTGGCCTTTGTCAATGGAATGGGCGGAACGCCTTTATCTGAGCTTTACATCGTTTACAACGATTTGAGCGATTTTCTGGAAAAGAAGGGAATCAAGATAGTAAGAAATTTGGTTGGAAATTATATCACCAGCTTAGAAATGCAGGGATGCTCCATAACGCTTTTACGTCTTGACGATGAAATGAAGCGCTTGTGGGACGCTCCCGTTTGCACGCCAGGGCTTAGATGGGGGATGTAGAAAGTTGGATAACGAGCATCTGGATGTCACTAAAGCAGTCGCCATTGTTGAAAACATAAAAGAAATTATAGATGCTAACAAGGAGTTTTTGACGAGACTTGACTCTGCCATAGGCGACGCAGACCATGGCATCAACATGAGCAGGGGTTTTGCAAAGGCTCTCGAGAAAGTGCGAAATAACCAGTACAACGACATAGGGGCAGTATTCAAAGATGTCGCAATGACGTTAATGAGCACCGTTGGCGGAGCGGCAGGGCCACTTTACGGTACTTTCTTCATGAGAGCTTCGATGAAGCTCGCTGGCCAAAAAGAGGCAGATCTGACGTTGTTAGCTCAGGCCTTTCGCGAGGGGTTACAGGGCGTTGTGGCATTAGGCAAAGCTCAGTTAGGCGATAAGACGATGGTAGATGCCCTTACGCCTGCCATAGAAGCCTTGGAGGCCGCAGCAAAGCAGGGATTGCCCTTGAAGGAAGGGTTAAAGAGAGCGCTTGATATGGCTGAGAAGGGAATGAAGGATACAATTCCGTTGGTGGCGAGGAAGGGCCGTGCAAGCTATTTAGGCGAGAGGTCTGCAGGACATCAGGATCCAGGGGCTACGTCCAGCTATCTAATTTTAAAGGCCATTTGCGAAGCCTTGGGGGTTTAGGGCCATGATAGGGATTCTCGTCGTTTGCCATAGTTTTAAGGCAGCTGATGGAATCGTGGAAATTGCCTCTCAGATGGCAGGCGAAAAGGTGAGGGTAGTAGGGGTAGGCGGAAATGAAGAAGGGGGCCTGGGAACTTCTACTGCAAATATATACGAAGGATTGGATAAACTTTTGATGGAATGTGATGGCGTTGTCGTTATACCGGATCTCGGAAGCGCCGTCTTGTCGACTAAGGCTGCGTTGGATTTCTTGCCCGAAGATCAAAAAAGTAAAGTCGTTATTGCCGATGCTCCCGTTTTAGAGGGAACCGTTCTGGCCTCCGTCGAGGCAAGCACGGGATCTCCGGTTGAAAAGGTAAGGCAGGTTGCGGAGAGCGCACACTTGCTAAAAAAGTTGACCAATTAAAATAATCAAAATAAAGGGAGGAGATCGGGATGGCAAAGAAATATGTTGCTGCTATTGATCAGGGGACTACCAGTACGAGGTGTATGATATTCGACAGGGAAGGCAATCCGATATCCAGCAGCCAGATGGAGCATGAACAAATTTACCCTCATCCTGGCTGGGTAGAACACGATCCCATGGAGATCTGGTCGCGTACGCAAGACGTAATTAGAGGGGCATTGGAGAAAGGCAATGTAGATCCCAATGACATTGCGGCAATCGGCATAACGAACCAAAGGGAAACGACGGTAGTATGGGATAAAAATACAGGTAAACCCGTCTATAATGCAATCGTTTGGCAATGCATGAGGACTCAGGATTTCTGTCTGGAATGGGAGAAAGAGCCAGGCGCGAACGAAAAGGTCAATCAAAAGACTGGCCTTGTGATAAGCACCTATTTCTCGGGTCCCAAGATCAAGTGGATCTTAGACAACGTTCCCGGCGCCAGGGAAAGGGCCCAAAAGGGAGAGCTGCTTTTCGGAAACATAGATACATGGGTAATTTGGAATCTAACGGGCGGTCCGAACGGCGGGGTTCATGTAACCGATGTCAGCAATGCGTCCAGGACTATGCTCATGAATATCAAAACGCTGCAATGGGACGAGGAAATGCTGAATTTCTTGGGCATTCCGAAATCCATGTTACCAGAGATCAAACCAAGCAGCCATATTTACGGCTATACTGTCCCTAACGGACCATTCAGGGCGAGCATCCCCATTTCGGGAGATCTTGGAGACCAGCAGGCAGCGGTCTTTGGTCAAGTATGCTTCAACGTTGGCGAGGCAAAGAACACCTACGGCACGGGAAACTTCATGTTGCTAAATATAGGCAAGACTCCAAGCCTTTCCAAGAGCGGTCTGCTTACGACAGTTGCTTATGGCCTTAAAGAGGGAGAAGCTGTTTATGCCTTAGAGGGATCGATGGCCATTACGGGAGCTGCGATCCAGTGGCTGCGTGACAACCTGAGACTTTTTGATGATGCTGCCGATTCGGAATGGTTTGCCAGCAAGGTCAAAGATACTGGCGGGATATATTTTGTCCCGGCCTTCTCCGGCCTGTTTGCACCTTATTGGGATATGAGAGCTAGAGGTTGTATAGTGGGATTGACGAGATACATTCGAAAAGAGCATTTGATCAGGGCTACCCTGGAATGCATTTGCTATCAGACCTTGGACGTCCAAAGGGCAATGGAAGCCGATTCCGGAGTGCCCCTCACGGAACTTAAAGTGGATGGCGGTGCTGTACGAAATAACCTCCTCATGCAGTTGCAGGCCGACCTCTTGGGTGTTCCGGTCGTGCGTCCAAAGGTAAATGAGACTACGGCGCTGGGTGCTGCTTATGCTGCTGGTCTTGCTACAGGTTTTTGGACGAGCTTAGACGAGCTAAAGCAAAATTGGAAAGTTGATAAGCGGTTTGAGCCAACCATGAGCAAGGAAACGAGAGATGAAATGTACAGAGGCTGGAAGAAGGCGATTGAAAGAGCTAAGGGATGGATAGATTAGTATGATTTGAATGCCGAAGGGCATCAGATAAGTCTCGCGTAAGGTGCATGAGAGGGGAGAGAGGTGCACTGCAAGATGCGCCTTTCTCCCCTTTTAGATTCCATAGTGGGATTTTGCAAGTACTCTTGGAGGTGATTTTGTGAGCACGCGATATTACGATGTGATCGTAATTGGCGGCGGTATTGTGGGCTCGACAATTGCCCGCGAGTTGTCACGTTATGATGTTAGGGTAGCTGTTCTGGATAAGGCTTCAGAGCTACCCTCAGGCGCCTCTAGGGCCAATAGCGGCATGGTTCATGCAGGCTACGACGACAAGCCTGGCACTATGAAAGCTTACTTTTGTCCAAAGGGGAATGCTATTTACAGGAGCCTTTATGAGGAGCTTGATTTTACCCTTAATAAAGTTGGATCTTATGTATGCGCCTTTGCCGAAGAGGAAATAGCCCATCTTAATTTACTGCTCGATCAGGGAAGAAAAAACGGAGTTCCTTCCGTGGAGATCATAAGCGGCGACGAGCTAAGGTCGCGAGAGCCAAATGCATCTAAGGAAATTATCGCTGCCCTTTGGGCTCCTACGGGTTGCATCATAAATAATTTCGAAGCTGTCCTGGCATTCATGGATAATGCTCAACAAAACGGGGTTGAGTTGTTTTTGGAGACTGAGGTCTTGGATGTATTGCTATCTCAGGGCGAAAAGCAGGTTGTGGGGGTCAATACGAATAAGGGAATGTTTTTGGCTCCTATTGTCATAAACGCCGCTGGAGTGCATTCGGATAGGATAGCTAGGATGGTTGGCGATGAAAGCTTCGTCATACATCCACGACGGGGTGATTACTTCATAACGGATAAATATGTCGGAAATCTCGTCAAGAGCTTCTTTTTTGCTTGTCCTTCCGAGGCTGGCAAGGGTATAACCGTGGCTAGTACAGCAGATCACAACTTACTAATGGGACCTACTTCCATATTCCAGGTAGATCGCGATAAGACTGCGACCACTGCAGAGGGCTTGAAGCAGGTTATTGAAGGAGCAAGGCGGCTAATACCTCCTATCCCGGTCAATATGGCCATAACTACCTTCGCTGGACTTAGGGCGGATCCAGATACAGGGGATTTTGTAATAGGGATCCTTAAAAAACCCCATGGATTTGTCAACGTCGCAGGAATCAAATCTCCAGGCTTTACCTCCGCTCCCGCGATTGCACAGCATATAGTTGAAAGAATCAAAGATGAACTAAAGGATCTTGTTGAATTCAAGCCTAACAGGAAATTTGTGCCAGAGCGTAAACATATACCACGATTTGCATATCTCACCATGGAAGAAAGATCTGCTTTAGCAGAAAAAGACCCTAGATATGCCCAAATAGTGTGCAGATGTGAGAGCGTTACTGAGGGTCAAGTGGTAGAGGCCATAAGAAGAGGTGCCAGAACGGTAGCAGCGGTGAAGATATGGACGCGTGCGGGAGCCGGAAGATGTCAGGGAGGTTTTTGTGGGCCAAGAGTTATGGAAATATTGGCACGAGAGCTCAACATTCCCATGGAAGAAGTAACAAGACATGGAGGTCATTCTAGGATGCTTGTCGGAAAGACCAAGGAGTATTGGTTTAGGGGGTCAGACCATGAGTGATATTACCGTAGATGTGGCGGTCATTGGCGCTGGTCCTGCTGGTATAGCAGCTGGAGTAGGCGCTAAAGAAGCTGGGGCCGATAGAGTGGCCATATTTGAGAGGGATTGGGATTTGGGTGGTATATTACAACAGTGCATACATCCCGGATTCGGCTTGCATGTCTTCGGCGAAGAATTAACCGGGCCCGAATACATACACCGATGGATTGATAGGGCTCGTGAAGCTGGTGTGGAGTTTTGGACTAACAGCATGGTGTTTCACATGGAAGACGATGGCTCTTTTTGGATAATGAACCCTTCGCTGGGAATCAAAAAGGTTACGCCGAAGAGCGTAGTCTTGGCGATGGGATGTCGAGAAAGACCGCTAGGTGCTTTGGGTATACCGGGCACAAGACCTGCCGGGATATATACAGCTGGTACGGCTCAAAGGTTAGTCAACATGGAGGGTTACATGCCTGGCAATAAAGTGGTCATTTTAGGCTCAGGTGACGTCGGGCTAATAATGGCAAGAAGGATGATTTGGGAAGGAGCGCAAGTGCTCGGGGTTTACGAGATAATGCCTTGGCCGGGCGGCCTTAGGCGAAATATAGCTCAGTGTTTGGACGACTACGGCATCCCCTTTCATTTGGAAGAGACCGTCATCGAGATTCATGGGAAGGACAGGCTTGAAGGTGTGACCGTGGCCAAAGTTGACAAAGACCGAAATCCAGTCGTAGGAACTGAGCATTTTATTGCTTGCGATACTCTACTTTTGGCTGTGGGGCTCATTCCGGAAAACGAGCTTTCCAGGATGGCTGGCGTAGAAATTAATCCAATAACCCAAGGGCCCTTTGTAAATGAGCTTTTGCAGACTTCTAAACCTAATATTTTTGCTGCCGGCAATGTGGTCATAGTTTACGATTTAGTCGATTGGGTGAGCAAGGAAGCCGAAAGGGCTGGAAGGAACGCTGCGCTTTATGCTATTGGACAGCTGAAACAGGTTGCCAGACAGATCAGGATCGTTGGAGGTAAAAACGTAAGGTTGTATTCGCCGCAATTCCTATCCGGTCAAAGCGATGCGACAATCTATATGCGAGTTACTCAACCCATAGAGAAAAGATGCAAGGCCATAGTTGAACCGGGCTTATATGAGAGACAATTAAGGTACGCCAGGCCTGGAGAGATGAACGAAGCCCACGTCAAACTGGAAGATCTTAAAGCCCTTGGCGATATCGAGGAAATCGTTGTGGACATAAGGGAGGCTTAAAGATGCCCGAGGAAAGAAAAATAATATGTACGGCTTGTCCTGTGGGTTGTTTTATGTCAGTCAGCGAAGAAAATGGAGAGATTATATCGATCTCAGGTAACAGCTGTCCCAGGGGTAAGGAGTACGCTAAAATAGAACTTGTCGACCCCAGAAGGGTATTTGCCTCTACCGTTAGGGTAGAGGGGGGAGCATTGCCAGTATGTCCTGTCAGGAGTAAATATCCTGTTCCCAAGAGCAAGATCACTGATATCGCTAAGGCCGTTGCGCGCGTCAAGGTCAAGGCTCCTATTGAAATTGGTCAGGTTATAATCGAAAACGTATGCGACACCGGCGTGGACATCGTGGCTACCAGGTCTTTGCCGGCAAGACAATCTGTTGAAGTATCCCAAGGAGGTTAAAGACGTGATTGAAAAGGAAATTGTCGTAAAAAATCCCCACGGCCTGCATGCCAGGCCGGCTGCAGTGTTTGTTCAAAAGGCGGCGGCGTTTCCCTGCAAGATTACTATTTCGAAAAACGGCAAGGAAGTCGACGCTAAAAGCATATTGGCAGTCATGAGCTTGGGGATAGAGCCAAATGAGGCGATCCTGTTGCGTGCTGATGGCGAAGGGGAAGAAGAGGCATTGATAGAGCTGGCAAAGATATGCGAAGACACTGAGATGTAAAAAATATATATGTATACATATTTGGGGGCTTGACATAATTACCAATCCCGAATAAGATATCACTTGCGTCGCTCAGGAGAGCGCGCGATTCATTCAGCACCTTGACAAGTTCATAGGCAGCAGCGAGAAAGTCTCAGATAGAAA